>Ga0066610_10000553_pt1 | contig 25788 bp, 20 predicted proteins | sample SaaInlV_DNA_165m_FD_60375 | JGI IMG/M metagenome (GOLD analysis project Ga0066610, IMG submission 60375) | Marine microbial communities from expanding oxygen minimum zones in the Saanich Inlet - SI075_LV_DNA_165m | ecosystem: Environmental > Aquatic > Marine > Unclassified | place: British... | reverse complement strand
AGTGAAGCGACATCATTAGTTGATGGTACAGATAATACATCTAGATTTTTAGAATCTGGGTTAATGACATCATCTTTAAATGATAAGTTAATAAGATTAGAAGACTGTTGTATAGCGATTGCTAGACGCCATGGTCCAGGAGGTGCTGTAGTAAAGCTAGGAAAAAATAGTATACAACAAGTAAAAGAACACTGGTTTATTGCTGCAGAAATGGCTTATAAGCGGAGATATCCACATACTTTACCAGAATCAGTGCTAGATCATAATGCATATCATGAACTGGGTAACAGTAAAGCATGTGAGCTTGATTCAATTTATTATAATTTATGTTTACCTGGTTCAAGTTGTTCTGTGCAAATTTCCAACAAATTAGATCCATTCTTGACAATAGTTGTTAGTGATGATGAGCGTGATAACAAAATGTTTCAAATTACTATTCATGCTACAGCTTTAGCAGACATAGAGTTAAGTTCGATAAATACATTTGTTAGTAATTGTGAAGCTAATGCAGTTTCAATGGCTATAGTAGATTTTTCAACTATAAAAGAATTAAATAGTGAATTGATTGAAAATATAGAGAGTGTTAGAAGGGCATTACGTGAATCTAATGTAAATACATTTTGCATTTCTGGTGCGGGAAGATTTAAGTCAAAAATAGGGATGAAGCTTGAAAGTTTTGCTAAAACACCAAATTTAGGTATGGGGTTAGAGCAATTAGCTGTTTGGGTTATTAACGCACCCTTAAATAATATACATCCTGTATATCAAATTAAACCAATAGATTTTCTGTTTTGTTTGGAGGGAATATCATCATCGATAATTAATGTTATTATTGCTAAGGAATGTGTTAAAGCAAGGTTGAAAGATCTATATGATAGTTGTCATAGAGATAGGTTTCATTATCATCAGGCGTATTCGTTAAGAATAAAAGATGCAATAGTTACTAATAGCTGCATGAAAGGAGCTCAAAATTATGCCTTTAGTTTGCTTGGAATTAATGTTCAAGTGTTAAGTAATTCATCAGAGGTGGCTCGCCCAGAAGGAATGACATCTTCATACCTTCGAGGTTATGAAAAATCTATAGAAGAAGAGAGCAAAGCTGGGCGGTTACAAATCACAGGTTATAAGCATTTATGTAGGACAAATAGACCTAGGCAAAAGCTACTTTGCTAATAGTATTATTGGAACTAAAAAAATCATTCTTAGTCTCCTTTAGTAATCCGATTAAATGTTCAAGATCTGACTCTAGATTAGAGCAATGTGACTGCTCCAGCTCAAGAGCTGCATTAATATCATTTAGCTCATCCTCAAGGAGAGATATTTGCATTTGCTGCTTTTCAATTTTAAGAGATAGCTTGGAAAGAGATTGTTTAGACATTTTTATATTCTCAAAGTGGTTGGTTGTTACATTATAATGCCAGCAATCTATTTCTTCCGGTAGGGATAAAGATCCTAATACTACGTCAGACAATTGCCATAAGTTTGTAAGCATATTAATAAGGTCAAAGCCTTGATAGTAAACACTTACAGCCATACTATGTTAATATGATTGACACGCTGTCTAGGAAAGTTAGTTATGCTTAAAACAATTAATTTGCTTGTTTTGCCCGGGGATGGAGTTGGTCCTGAGGTTGTAAGTGAAGCTCTAAAATTACTCGATATTATCTCTAGTAATACCTCATATAGATTCAATTTATTGCATTCAGATATTGGAGGGTGCTGCATAGACAAGATCGGTGTGCCAATAATGCCAGATATTAAGAAACTACTGAGTGGAGTTGATGCCGTATTATTAGGTGCTGTTGGAGGTCTTAAGTGGGATAAGGTGGATAAGGAAATTCGCCCTGAAAAAGGATTGTTACAACTGCGAGAGTCTTTATGTGCTTTTGCCAACTATAGACCAGCTATTTTAAATGCATCTTTAGCTCATGCATCTAGTTTAAAAGAATACTTAGTTAAAGATTTAGATATTTTGATTATAAGAGAATTAGTTTCAGGCATTTATTTTGGTGAGCCAAGAGGTATAGAAATAAATGAACATGGTATAAAAAGAGCTTTTAATACTATGGCATATAATGAAACTGAGATTGCGCGCATCGGTCACTTGGCCTTTAAGGCTGCTAGGTTGCGTGGAAATAAGTTATGTTCAGTAGATAAAGCTAATGTCCTTGAAGTGTCAATGTTGTGGCGGGAAATAATAGATGAAATATCTGTAAATTATCCTGATGTTGAACTAGAACATATGTATGTTGATAATGCAGCGATGCAGTTAGTTAAAAACCCCAAAAAATTTGATGTTATAGTTACTGGAAATTTATTTGGTGATATATTGTCTGATTGTGCTGCAATGTTAACTGGATCTATTGGTATGTTGCCTTCTGCATCACTAAATGAAGAAGGTGTTGGTATTTATGAACCCGTACATGGCTCTGCTCCAGATATAGCTGGTAAGGGAGTTGCAAATCCTATGGCAATGATATTATCTATAGCCATGATGTTTGAGTTTTCTCTTAATGATAATGTGTTGAGCAGATTAATAAAGCTGTCAGTTGCAAAAGTATTAGAGCAGGGCTATCGAACAGCGGATTTGTGTGAGTTAAATTACGAGAAAAAAGTTAGCACTGTTGAAATGGGAAATTTAGTCGCTAATGCCGTTCAAGATGAATTGGTAGATAGTAAATATTAAGGTAGAAATAATGAAGAAATTTAATGTTGCGGTTATTGGTGCTACAGGTGCTGTCGGTGAGTCAATTTTTGAAATTTTAGAACAACGTGATTTCCCAATTGAAAATTTATATCCGTTAGCTAGTAGTCGTTCTATTGATAAAACTATCATGTACAAACAGCACAATTTTCAAGTTGAGGATATTGCTAACTTCGATTTTGCTCTTGCTGATATAGCATTATTTTCTGCAGGCTCAGAAGTTTCAGCTAAATATGCCCCAATTGCTAGCTCTAAAGGTTGTGTTGTTATAGACAATACGTCTTGCTTTAGGTATGAAGATGACATTCCTTTGGTTGTTCCTGAGGTGAATCCTGAAGATATTGAAGGTTATAGCTCAAGAAATATAATAGCTAATCCAAATTGCTCAACAATTCAAATGTTAGTAGCTTTGGCTCCATTGCATCGGAAATGGAAACTTAAAGAAATAGTTGTATCAACTTACCAGTCTGTATCTGGAGCTGGGAAAAGTGCTGTTTCACAGTTGGTATCTCAGACACACAAGCTATTAAGTGGTAGCCCTGTTGATGCGGATGATTTTCCACGACAAATAGCTTTTAATGTGATCCCACAAATAGATGTATGGCAAGATAATGGGTATAGTAAAGAAGAAATGAAAATGGTTTGGGAGACGAGGAAAATTCTTAAAGATAATAACGTTATCGTAAACCCAACAACAGTACGAGTGCCAACGTGTTATGGTCATGCTGAGTCCATACATATTAAATTTGCAGTTAACGTAAATGTAAATAACATAGTAGATGAATTAAAAGCAGCACAAGGTTTAGAAGTATTTGATGAACAGGAAGATTACCCAACACCTTTTGAACATGGTTCTGGAACAGATCTCGTTGCTGTGGGGAGAATTAGACAAGCTATAGATTTGAATGATGGTATAAACATGTGGGTAGTAGCTGACAATGTTAGGAAGGGAGCTGCTCTGAATTCTGTACAAATTGCTGAAATATTGGCAAATAAATATTTGTAGTACAACTAGAACTATAAGTTAAGCTATAATAGCCTATAGCCATGGAAGTTTTTGCGCGATGCAAGGAGATATGCGTGATATTTAAGATTATCAATCAATTAAGGCATTTTTTATTTTTTATAATGCTGTCTATTAGCTCTAGTGTATTTGCTGCAGGCTTTGGCCAGCTTCAAGTATATTCATACTTAAATGAGACTCTATCTGCAGAAATTAAACTCTTTGGTGTGGACTCTTTTTCTAATAGTCAAGTTATTGCAAGCCTGGCGTCTCCAGAGAGTTTTGCCCAGGCAAAGATAGCCAGGCCATTCTATTTGACAAAGCTAGATTTCGAAGTAATTAGGACTAAAGAGCATGGCTCTTATGTCTACTTATCTAGTCGGCATCCGATGCAACAGCCTATGGTTGAATTTTTAATCAATTTACATTGGCCTGATGGGCAGATTGTAAGAGATTTCACTATATTGTTGGATCCTGTTCCACCAAACTTAGTGGCATCTAATCGTAAAGTTCCTATTACTCAATATGGTCCTGGGGCAAACCCAGCTAAATATAGGCCACTGCCTAGTCATAGTAAACCAGAAGTTTATGTTGATAAGACAAAAGCTAATGTTTCACAAAAAATAGTTAATAGTATTCAAGATGTTGGTGACAATAACACAGTTAAACCAGAGACTGTTTATGATATGGATGAGACAAATATGTCATCTCTAATGGCTATGTCCGATGTTTCTGATGACGATAGCGTGATGACAAATCAAGGTAAAATTGAAAAATTTGCTATGGAAGCGCAACAAGAAGAAATGCCAGTAAATACTATCCATGATTCTCAACCTATGTCAGTTAAAAATAACAGCAAGCCTAAAGTCGCTGGAGCAGACAATTCATCACAAATGAACATGGGCTCGAAACAAACGACGGCTACAGAAGGGCAACATTTTGAAAAAACTGAAGTTAAATTACTAAAAACAGCTTCTACTGTTTCAGGGATGCTTGATAAAGTTGATGAAAAATCAAAATCTTCCATAGGTAAATTGTTTAGCGCAGTTATCTGGATGGTAATACCACTTTTGGCGATAGTATTTATTTACCTTAATATTAGAAGACAGAAGAATAAAGCATTGAAGGATACAGATAGCAATAGTCCTGAGGATACAGCTGCAGACAATGATTCTAGTGATTCTAGTGACTCTAGTGATTCTAGTGATTCTAGTGAAGTAGGTGATGAAGAACCAGAGTTCTTAGGTGATGATGATGATGAATTGGAAGATGAAAGTGTAGATGATGATGATTTTTCTGTTAAAATGCAGTTAGCTAAACAATACATCGAAGTTGGTGAAAATGATAGCGCTATTGAAATACTACAAGAGCTTTTAGTTCTTGGTGATGAAAAAATACAAGATGAAGCAAAAGATTTGCTTGATGATCTCTAGGTAAACTGAGAAGTCTTGAGCCATTGTTCATCTGGATAATATGCAATTAAGAGAGTGTTTGAGTAAATATAATTCATTATATCATTACCAATTGTTGGATCGAGGCTGAAGCATCCCAAGCTTCTCCCTAACCTTCCATTAGCCTTTAAAAAGTTTCTAGATGCATAGGAAGCAGAATGCATTATTATGCCTCTGGTCTGTGCATTAGAATTAAATTCTGGCTCTAGACCTTCTAACACTATAGATGTTCCATGTTGGCCCTGATATTTACCTTTGGTCAAATAGACACCAAGAGATGATTGATGGCTGTTAGGCTTATTAGAAAAATGAGAGGAATTTAAAAATCCAGAGTTTTTACCGTGGGCGACCCAAGTATTAAAAATTATTTTTTTAGTTTTGGTATCAATAACCCAAAGTCTTTTTTGAGTTGATGGTTTAGAAAAATCAATAACTGTAACTACTGTCTTGGCTTCAATGCCAAGTTTTTTTTCAACCTTTTTGAGGGCATTTTTAGCAATCATTAATACGTGTCTATCAAGTTCTTCAATGGGTTCTTGATTTATAGATGTAGATGCATATGCAGAGCAAAATAGTAAAAATGAGACTGCACATATGCTTATTTTTAAAAAAAAATTATTTAAATTCATATAATGCTAACTAATTAACTATTAAAATAATAGTGGCCATTGTACATTCTATACTGAAAATATCAATTAAAAACTTATTCAAGCATCATATTTTGTTAATTAACTAGGTTTCTAATGTGTAATAAATGTTGTGTTAAATAACTAGTTTTGATTGATGTTTAATCTTCATTTGAGTAGAATTAGTGTTCTAGAAAACAAGTATCTAACTTAAATGAAGAATAAAGCTTTTTATATTGAGTATGCAGGGACAGGCTATCACGGCTGGCAGTCACAAAAGACAGGTATTGCTTCAGTTCAAACTGAAGTAGAAAAGGCTGTTTCTGTTGTAGCATCACAAGCAATATCTGTTGTTTGCGCTGGGAGAACTGATGCTGGCGTACATGCTTTGGCTCAAGTTGTAAACTGTCGTGTTCCAGACAATTACTCTGAAACTGCCTGGACTCTTGGAGTTAACTCAAACTTACCTAAAGATATCAGGATTATTGCTCAGTATGACGTCAACAATGAGTTCAATGCCAGATATAGCGCAGAGAGTAGATACTATTGCTACGTTATTTATAACAATAGGATCCGGCCTGGATTATTTAGTGATCGAGTTAGTTGGTATTATAAAAAAATTGATACAGAGAAGATGTTACGTGCTGCAAAAAAATTAGTTGGTCGGCATGACTTCACTAGCTTTAGGTCATCTAGCTGTCAAAGTAAGACCGCGATAAGGACTATAAAATATATTAATATACGCAAGTATGATGATGATCATATTATTGTGGATATAGAGGCAAATGCTTTTTTGCATAACATGGTTCGAAACATAATTGGAACATTGGTCGAAATAGCTACAAAGGATGAACTTCTTGTAGAGAGTATAACAGAGATTTTAGATGCAAAAAACAGAACTGCTGCTGGGCATACAGCACCAGCAGCAGGATTATATTTTGCAGGGGTAAGATACCCAAAATATTTTAATTTACCATTTATAGCCAACAAGGCTTGGTTTGTGGAGTCAATAAATGAACTGGTTTAAAAAATTAATTCCCTCAAAAATAAGAACTTTTGAAAGTAAAAGAAATGTTCCTGAAGGATTGTGGACAAAATGTCCCCAATGTCAGTCATTTTTAATAAGTGGTGAACTTGAACATAATAAATTCGTTTGCCCAAAATGTTCACATCATTTGAGAATAACAGCACGTCAACGGTTAGATGTTTTCCTTGATAAAGATAATAGGCATGAAATTGCAGCTGACCTTGAACCTATAGATAGACTTAAGTTTAAAGATACTAAAAAATATAAAGATAGATTGTCTATGGCACAGAAGAAAACTGGTGAACGAGATGCATTAATAGTAATGAAAGGTAAGTTAAATAGTATAGATGTTATGGTTTGTGCATTTGACTTCTTTTTTATTGGTGGTTCGATGGGCACGGTTGTTGGTGAGAAATTTGTTAGAGCTGCAGAAATTTGTATGGAGCAAAAAATACCTTTAATTTGCTTTGCAACTAGCGGTGGGGCAAGAATGCAAGAATCCCTATTTTCATTAATGCAAATGACAAAAACAAGTGCTGCAATTGCCAAGTTGAATGATGCTAAGATACCATATATTTCAGTGTTGGTAGATCCATGTACTGGCGGGGTCTCGGCTAGCCTTGCAATGCTAGGAGATGTTAACATTGCAGAGCCTAGAGCGCTGATCGGTTTTGCTGGACCTAGAGTTATACAACAGACTGTTAGGGAAAGTTTGCCTGAGGGGTTTCAAAAGAGTGAGTTTCTTTTAGAGAAAGGGGCTATAGACCTAATTTGTGATAGGAGGCATTTGCGAGATTGTATATATAATATTCTCTCGATGCTCCTAAATAAGTAGTTAAGAGGTAGACAATGGATGTACAAGATTTAAGCTCATGGATTGAATACTTAGAGCGCCCTGATAATTGTAAGATTGAATTAAGCTTAGATAGAGTTCTACAAGTTGCATATAAACTTAATGTTACCTCTTTTTCATGCCCTGTGGTTACAGTAGCAGGTACGAATGGTAAGGGTAGTTGTGTTGCAACTCTTGAAGCAATTGGGGGTGCTTTAAATAAGCGTGTTGGTGTCTTTACTTCTCCTCATATGCATCATTTTCTTGAGCGAATACGTATTAACAATGAAAATGTAGAAGGCCATGAAGTGTGCTCAGCATTGCAGAAAGTTCATACAACAGCTGAGTCAATTAATATAAAACTAACTTACTTTGAGTATGTAACCATGGCCGCTCTGGTTATTTTCAAACAAATGGAATTAGATCTTATTATTCTTGAAGTTGGTCTTGGTGGTAGATTAGACGCTGTTAATGTCGTTGATAATACAGTTGGAATTATTACCAGTATAAGTAAAGACCACAGTACTTTTCTCGGTGATACGTTAGATGAAATTGCTCGAGAGAAGGCCGGTATTTTGCGCAAAGGCTCATGGGCAATCTTTAACGAATTTGAAAATTCAGTAAAAACATTGAAATCTGTAGCAAAAAATGTTGGGAGTGGATTGTATACTTTAGGCAAAGATTTTTCTATTAATGAAGATTCTGAGAATTGGAATTGGACAAATGGTAGAGATAGTTTGCTGAATTTACCCTTAACGGACTTTCCTGTTCAAAATGCAGCTATGGCTGTGACTGCGAGTTATTTGCTTTATGGTGAGCAAATAACCTCGAGTTTAATTAATAAAGTTTTGAGTGAAGTATTTGTTTTGGGTCGATACAATAAGATTATTGTAAATGATGCAAAATTTATACTTGATGTCGCTCATAATACCGCTGGGGCAAGTTGGTTGCTACAAAAAGTATTAAGCCAAAATACACAGGGTGAAATTCGAGTAATATTTCAGTCTTCAGCAAGAAAAGAATGGAATAGCATAATTAAAATGTGGAAGAAAAATGTCAATAAGTGGTATTTTATTAACACAAATAATAAAGATTTAACTAGCTCTTCGGAACTGTCAGCTGAACTAGAGTCCAATAATTATACAATTGTTGATAACTGTAACAAAGCTATAGAACTATCGGCATCTGAGTCAGCAGAAAAAGATGTAACGGTAATTTTTGGATCTTTTCATATAGTTGGCTTATGTTTGAAAGAAACCGAGAGTTTAATGGTATAGGGAATATATATGAGTTGGGTTGATTTAGCTGTAATTGGTGTTGTGCTGGTTTCAACATTGATTGGTATCTATCGAGGATTTGTTAAAGAGATACTGACCTTAATTAGTTGGGCTACGGCTATAACTTTAGCGTATAATTTTTATCATTTAATTGATCCTTATATTGAATTTATTACTATTCCTTTGATTCGTTCACTTGTTGCAGGTTTCATTATTTTACTTGCGGTTTTGGTGGTTTTGTCAGTAGTTAATTTTATTATTTCAAAGTCATTAAGTGCTATTGGCTTCAAATGGTTTGATCGAAGCTTAGGTGCAGGGTTTGGTTTTGCGCGTGCGTTACTGGTCATGTCTATTGCAATAATACTAATATCACCACAAAGTGATATTAGTATTAGTAAAGATAATGCTTCTTTAGTGAATAAAAATAATAATTGGAAAAAAGATTCAATATTATACCCACGTGTTGAAGATGTAGCATTTTCACTACATAAACAATTGCCTAAAAATTGGGTGCAAAAAATCACAAATTATTTACTGTAACCAGGTAATGAATCCATATCCCACTAGACAGCAGTCCTTCTATATGCATTTTAAAAAGATGTTTAGGCAAGTTAAATAAAAGTTTTCTTGATAATCTACCTGTATTATACTTTCAATATCTTATATGGAACTTAAGGTGATTGTCGTATGTGCGGTGTTATGGGAATAATCGGGGATAGTCAGGCGAATGTACTTTTGTATGAAGGCTTGAATATATTACAGCATCGTGGCCAAGACTCATCAGGAATCGTAACATTTGAATCTGGGAATTTTTATACTGAAAAAGGTCATGGTTTAGTAAAAGATGTATTTAGTGGGGATACATTAACAAAATTAATTGGTAGCCAGGGAATTGGTCATGTAAGATATCCTACATCAGGAAAGTATTCAGTACAGGAAGCTCATCCTATATACGTTAACACTCCTCTTGGTATTTATTTATCGTATAACGGTAACCTTACCAATACAACAGAGTTGAAAACAACCTTACTAAATAAACATCATCGGCATATAAACTCATATAGTGATTCAGAAGTTTTAATTAATGTTTTTGCGAGTGCACTACAAAAAAATATAGAAAGTGGAATTGAAACTCAAAAGGCAATTTTTCTTGCTGTAGATGAGGTCCATCATCGATGCACAGGTGCTTATGCTGTGATAATGCTTATCGCGGGGCATGGTTTACTGGCATTTAGAGACCCTAATGGGATTCGGCCATTAGAGTATGGAACTAAAAATGGAGCATATGTGGTTGCATCAGAAGATATAGCTATACATTCAGTAAATTATAATTTTGTATCTAGTGTACAGCCAGGAGAGGCTATTCTCTTTAAAAGCTCTGGAGGAATTGCTAAATCAAAGTATGCTAAAAGTCTATCTTTACCAAAAACATGTTTATTTGAATATATTTATTTCGCACGTCCAGATTCAAAAATAGACGGAGTATCTGTTTATGAATTCAGATGTAAGCTGGGCAAATTGCTAGCCAAACAAATAAGAGCTAAAGGCCTAGATAACAAAATTGATGCAATAGTTCCCGTACCAGAAACTAGTAGGCATTCTGCGTTAGCTTTATCTCAAGAATTAGGAATTCCTTATAAAGAAGGATTAGTGAAAAATAGGTATGTAGGTCGAACTTTCATAATGCCTGGTAAAAAAACACGAAAAAATTCAGTGCGCAGAAAACTTGCACCATTGACAGAAGTGTTCAAAAATAAATCTATACTTTTGGTTGATGATTCAATTGTTAGAGGGACAACCTCAAGAGAAATTATTAAGATGATAAAAAGTATTGGAGCAACTAGGGTTTTCTTTGCCTCAATCGCTCCAGCTATACGATATCCGAATGTATATGGTATAGATATTCCTGATGCTAATACTTTGTTTGCAAAAAAATACAATTTAGAACAGATGAAATGTGAACTTGGTGTTGATGAATTGATTTTTCAAAACTATGAAGATGTCCTGCAATTGTTAGAGCAATATAGTGATTGCTTATCTGGCGCAGAGAGTTCAATGTTTACAGGAGAATATATCTCCGGCAATATTAGTACTAAATATTTACAAGTTCTTTCTAAGGAGCGTTCAGAGCATGAGCAAGAAAAAGCTCTTAAAGATGAAGGTTTGAATCATAGTGACTTAGTTATAAATTCCTAATTAATAAAGTTTTTTTGGTAATCAAATTCATTGGTTTTTAAGCCTTTAGGAAATTTGTTAGCATATTTTTTATTTTCTTGTACAGTAGTATTGCTAATTTGAGTATGTACTGCTATCTGTAGATTATGATTGTTAGTGTTTATTGCATACTCTTGTAATTCAGATAAAGCTTTTGGATCATAACCTGCCCTATAAATGTAATCCATAGATGATTTATCTATAGTGTTTTTATGTTGTAATTTAGCAATAATTTGTCCTAATACTGCAGCGAGTTGTGCCTCAGATTTTAATTGTCTTAAATACCCCTTACTAATAATTATTTTATTGTAATTTCTTATTTGCAAAATAACATCGTTGCTGGATGATAATGTAATAACAAATTTAGTACTTGGATCATCGCTAACAATAGCAATTTTTTTACCAACACGTTGTACATATTCTTCTTGTTGGGCTTTACTCATTTGTGGGATGGATTTTCTGATTTTATGTAATGAATGCTTGTAGGTGGAATTAGGGCTTTGTGATGCAATGATTTCATTGTTTTCTGTTTGTGTTAAGGTCACATTATTTGTACAAGAGCATAGAAATAACCCTAACACCACAATATATATTTTTTTTAGCTTCATAGGTCGCACCTGCTAGCCGTTAACTATACTGAATATAGCACTTAAGGCCTATTATTATGACACTATTCCTCTAATATGATGTAAAATTAATAGTATTCGCGTAGATAGTAATAAACTGTAAAAGCTAAGGAATTATGATTGTGCAAATTTCCTATATAAATAATGATGAGAAGCAAGTATCGATAAATAGATTACTGGCACACATTGATAAAAACTATAAAAATAATGATAAAAATCTTTTGGAAGAATTTGTCAAATATTATTATTGTGCAATATCAGCTGAAGATATGAATGAGCGTGGGATCCATGATTTATATGGTTCTCTAGTTTCTCATTGGCAATTATTAATAAATAAAGACTCAAGTGAAAGAATAGTAAAAGTATATAACCCTTCTTTTGAAGTGCATGGCTGGCAATCAAGTAGAACGGTAGTTGAAATTGCTATTCCAAGTCTTCCATTCGTATTATCATCATTGAAGATTTTGATAACCAGGTTAGAGCATTATATGTATTTAGTGATAAATGCTGGCAACCTATCAATTGTTAGGAATAAAAGTAATGCTATTGTTAACTTTAATGCTAAGGCTAAAAAGGAACAGACAGAGTCTTTTGAAACAGTTGTTTATATGGAAATTGAGAGGCAAAGTGATGAAAAGTCATTAGAGATAATATCGCTACAAATAAAATCACTGCTTGAAGATATAGATTTAATATCTGCTGATTGGAAGCAAATGACAGACACTTTAGACTCTGTTATAAAGGAAGCTAAAGTTTACGGGACATTTGATCCTGATTATAAAGAAAAAATTGCTTTTTTAAATTGGTTGAAAGAAAATAATTTTACTTTTTTGGGATACTCAAAATATAATGTAATCAAAGCTGAGGATGGTATTGAATTAAAGCAAGAAAATGCGACCAAAATGGGAATAATTAGAAGCAATAATCATTGCCATGAGTACTCAATATCTGATTTACCCCTAGATATACAAAATATTTATTTGTCATCAAGCCTTCTGATTTTAGGGAAAACTAATTTTTTATCAATAGTTCATAGACCAGTATATACCGACTATATAACATTGAAAATATTTGATAAGACAGGAAATGTAATAGGGGAACATCGCTTCGTTGGCCTGTATACTTCTTCTGCATATAACAATAGCACTCTGCAGATACCTTGGATAAAGACCAAGGTAAATAGAATTTGTGAAATGTCTATGCAAAGTGGCCAAATTAGACAAAAGAATACGCTGGTGAATTTATTGGACACTATGCCAAGAGATGATATGTTTCATGCCAGTGAAAAAGAACTACAACAAGTAGCTGTTGGTATATACCAAATGCAAGAGCGACCTAATTTACGATTCTTTATAAGAAAGGATGTTTTTGGAGCCTTTTTTTCCTGCTTGGTGTATGTTCCTAGGGAACGTTTTAATTCTGAACTTAGAGAGCAAATTCAAAATGTATTAGTTGAATCTTTAGGTGGGCATTCAGTAACATTCTTTACACATTTTTCCGAGTCAATTTTAGCAAGGATTCACTTTATAATTCGCGTATCAAAAATAAGCGATATAAAAATAAACCCAAGTCTTATTGAACAAAAGCTTATCGATACGGCAAGAACTTGGCAAGATGATTTAAAAGAAGTTTTATTCAGTCATTATGGTGAAGAAGATGGTAATGAATTATATAGGCGTTATTCAAAAGCCTTTCCGGCATCATATAAAGAGAATTTTTCCAGTCTAATTGCAATGATTGACATCGGTCATATTGAAAGGATGATCAAGAATAAAATGGTTCTTGATATGAGTTTATATAAACCGATTGAAGGCAGTGATGAATTCTTTCGTTTTAAGTTATTTCATGATTCAAAACCAATAATTTTGTCAGATGTAGTTCCCATGCTTGAAAATCTCGGTGTGCGGATATTAAATGAAAGACCATATAAAGTTAGAAAACAAAGAGCTAATGGTGTTTGGATAAATGATTATAAGTTATCCCAGAATGGGTACCAAATTAACAATCCACTAGATCTTAAAGATAAGTTTCAGGATGCCTTCAGAGCTGTTTGGGAAGGTCGTGCTGAGAATGATGGATTTAATAAATTAGTGTTGATAGCTGGAATCAGTTGGGAAGAAGCTAGTATGATTCGTGCTTATTATAAATATTTATGGCAAGCAGGTTTAACATTCAGTCAAACTTATGTTGAAGAAGCTTTATGTAAAAACATAAAAATAGTAAAAAAACTAATCGAGCTATTTACTGCAAGATTTGACCCTGACAGTTATGTTGATGAAAAACATCAAAATAATATTGTTGCTGAAATTAAAGAATTATTAGATGAAGTTACTAGTTTAAATGAAGATACTATAATTCAAAGATATGTTGAGGTGATGCTTGCAACCGTACGGTGTAGTTATTTTCAAAAGGATAACGATGGAAACAGAAAGCCATATTTGTCATTTAAATTTAATTCACAAATAATTTCTTTCCTACCTAAACCAAAACCATTATTTGAAATATTTGTTTATTCACCTAGGTCTGAAGGTGTACATTTACGTGGAGCTAAAGTGGCTCGTGGAGGCCTTAGGTGGTCAGATAGGCATGAAGACTTTAGAACTGAAGTTTTAGGACTAATGAAAGCACAACAAGTTAAAAATTCAGTCATTGTACCATTAGGTGCAAAAGGTGGTTTTGTGGTTAAAAATCTTGACCAATATAAAACCAGAGAAGAACAAATGAAAGAGGTTATATCCTGTTATCAATCCTTTATTAGAGGTCTTCTAGATTTAACTGACAATAGAATACGAGATTCCATTTCTAAACCTGAGCAATTAGTTACTTATGATGCTGATGATTCATATTTAGTTGTTGCAGCTGATAAAGGGACAGCTACTTTTTCTGATATTGCTAATGAAATTGCTATTGAATATGGCTTCTGGTTAGGAGATGCTTTTGCATCTGGTGGTTCTGCAGGTTACGATCATAAAAAAATGGGGATTACTGCTAGGGGAGCTTGGGAGTCTGTAAAAAAACACTTCTTAACAATTGGAATTGATACTCAAGAAGAACCATTTACAGTTATTGGTGTTGGAGACATGGCCGGAGATGTTTTTGGCAACGGCATGTTATTATCTGAGCATATAAAGTTAATAGCAACATTTAACCATATGCATATTTTTGTAGACCCAGATCCTGATCCTAGTACATCATTTGCTGAGCGTAAAAGATTATTTGAATTGCCTAGATCATCCTGGAGTGATTATGATCCGAAAATATTATCTAAAGGTGCAAAGATTTTCGATAGAAATGCAAAATTCTTAACTTTGAACAAAGAGATAAAAGAATTATTTCATATTAAAGAAAATACTATTATTCCTGATGAGTTTATTAAAGTAATATTGAAATCAAAAATAGACTTGTTTTGGAACGGAGGTATTGGAACGTTTGTAAAATCCAGCGCGGAGACTCATGCAGATGTTGGAGATAGGAATAATGACAATATTAGGATAAATGCTACAGAGTTTAGAGTTAAGGTTGTTGGCGAGGGGGGTAACTTAGGACTTACTCAATTAGCTAGAATTGAATATGCTCTACAGGGAGGTATATTAAACACTGATGCTATTGATAACTCGGCTGGGGTTAATTGTTCTGACACAGAAGTCAATATCAAAATTTTAGTCGATGATATTGTTCGATCTGGAGAAATGACTTCAAAACAACGAAATAGATTATTAGTGGATATGACCACTGAAGTATCAGAAATTGTATTAGATAGTAATAGAAGACAAAATGAAGCTATTAGCATGACCGTCTTTCGTGGAGCTCAGGATATAGAAATGCACTACAGACTGATTAACCAGCTAGAACGTGAGAAAAGGCTAGATCGTGAGCTAGAGTTTTTACCTACAGAAGAAACCGTTTTGCAGCGTCGATCAGACAGTTTCGGATTGACAAGGCCGGAAATGTCAGTTGTTTTAGCATATAGCAAGATATTGTTGAAAGAGGAATTACTTAATTCAGGGTTGCCAGAAGAACAGTGTATGCTAGTTATGTTAGAAAAGGCTTTTCCTAGATGTCTTACTGAGCGTTATGCTAAATACATGCGAAGACATCAATTGAAAAGGGAAATTATTTGTACTCAATTAAGTAATATTGTTGTTGATGATGTAGGGATTAACTTTATTCATCGTTTGCAAGATGAGACTGGTAGTTCAAGTGTTGAAATAGTTAAATCGTATTTAGTGTCTAAAGAAGTATTTAATATCAATGTATTACGTGACGAGATCTATAATTTACCATCTAGTATTGATAATAAAATAAAATATTCAATGCTTTTAGAGTTAAATAGATTAATAAGACGAGCATCTAGATGGTTTTTGAAGAACAGACGTTCAGGACTTGATATTGAAAATACAATTGAATTGTTTAGGGTGCATGTGGAAACAGTTTCTGGGGAGATTTTCAATATTATCAAACGTCTATCGATAACTCAGGCACAAACAGCCTATGACAAGTATATAAATGCTGGAATTGATCCCAAGCTTGCACTAAATATTTCGTCTATGCCGTTTATGTTTTCAGCTCTTGATGTAGTTGAAGCTGCCACCAGTAGTGATTTAGAGATTGTAGATGTAGCCAATGTTTATTATATTCTTGGAAAACAGCTGAAACTTGATTGGTTTAGAGAAATGATTAAACAGCAAGGAATTAATAGTCATTGGGACTCGCTAGCAAGAGCAGCTTTTCGTGATGATGTTGATAAGCAACAACGTAATTTAACTGTCCTGATAATGCAATCAAATATGGAAAATAAAGATCTTGAGTTTGATAAAGTAGTTAGTAGTTGGATTTCCTCAAATAAAGAATTATTTGATAGGTGGGAGCATTTTGTTCAGGAACTTAATACCAGCAAACCTGATTTCACGATGTTTGCTGTTGCGTTAAGAGAGTTGCTAGATTTATCTCAGACGATATCATACTCTTCTAGAAATACTTAGCGTTTACTTGATTTGCTAACTTTGAGGTTACAAAGGTATTAGTTATATTTGTAACAAGTTAGTTCAAGAAGCATTATTATATGCGAACTGGAGATATAGTTAATCAGCATAGAGACTGTTATTTATAGCTTTATAGAAGGTGAGATAACAGATTGAAGTTATGAAACTCTTTTGTTAAGATTATCTTTGTTGGTATATAATTTATATAGACCTACCATTAAATGGAAGGCAGTTCTTGTTAGATATGTTAATATGAAGCATATTGAAAATTGGCAGTAAAAAGAATCAGACTTAAACGAGGCCATCAATGTTCCTAATTTCTAGGGACTGCTTAGTTTTCTTGTGATATAGAGTCAATTGCTGAATAGAGAGTTGGTGGCTCATGATGCTTTGATAAGTGAATGAGTTATAACACCAATTAAATACATCGAATCCCCAAGTTCTTTTAGTGGGGAGTGTCAGTGGTTTGTAGAAAAATGGAATTTCAATTGAATACAAAATTATATCAAAATATTATTAAACCGTTGTTGTTTTGTCTACCTCCAGAGACTGCACATAAATATGCTATGGAAGTTTTGAAGTATAGGTATAAATTTATCGATACTCCAAAGCCTGACACTATTGTTAAAGGCTTGCCTGTTGCAAATAAAGTTGGTATTGCTGCAGGTTTTGATAAAGATGGGGAATATATTGATACTTTGGCAAAACTTGGATTTGGATACATAGAGGTTGGGACTGTAACACCTCTACCGCAACCGGGTAATAAGAAACCTAGGCTACACAGATTTGCAGATAGTGAATCATTAGTGAACAGTATGGGATTTAACAATAGTGGTGTTGATGTTCTAATTAAAAATATTAGAGCTTCAAGATATACAGGCACTCTTGGAGTAAATGTTGGGAAGAATTTTAATACACCACTACATAAAGCTGTAGATGACTATATTACCTGCATAGAGAGGGTATATGAATATGCCAGCTATATTGTTGTAAATATATCATCACCAAATACAAAAGATTTACGAGAATTACAAAATGGTAAGTATTTTCGGCCACTCATTGATGATCTGAAAACATTGATGCTTAGTTTAGATGAAGAGCATAACCGACACGTTCCATTGTTCATAAAGATCTCTCCAGATGAAGAGCTTGATGTTGTTCAGGGTATAATTGAGGTTCTTTGTGAATTTGATGTCGAGGGCATAATTATAGCAAACACAACAATTTCTAAAGATGTTAAAAATTCTATTGGTGCAAAAGGGATTGCTGGCGGGGTTAGCGGCTCGCCACTAAAAGAAAGCTCTAGAAAGTCCTTGAGACTAGCTAAGCAGTTGTCTGGAGATAAGTTGTGTGTAATTAGTGTTGGAGGAATAGATTCAGCTGAAGAGGCACAATATCGCTTAAGTCTTGGCGCAGATTTAATTCAATTATATACAGGGTTAATTTATAAAGGACCGCAGTTATTGAAAGATATTTTAGCAAACAAGGAATCCAGTGGGCTAACTGGGGTGGAAAAAATTGCCTCCTTAGAGCTTTCAGTCTGAAAATATTAAAAAACATACGACATTCCTTCTATAGAGCTAGAAAAATAAATCTAAAAGTAAGAGAATACCGATATATTTATTTTTTTAGGAAAGTTTGTGAGTCAACAAACATGGCGGGTGGTTGCAGTAAATGATGTAGTTATTCGTTTTGCAGGCGATTCTGGTGATGGTATTCAGAGTATTGGTGGGCAAATGGGCAATGCCTCTTCTCTCTCTGGAAATGAAATTCGTTCATATTCTGATTTTCCTGCAGAAATTAAAGCGCCAGCAGGGACTACAGCAGGCGTATCTGGATATCAACTCAGTATTTCAAGTAAAACTATATTTGCAGTCGGTGATGTTATTGATGTTTTAGTTGCACTGAATCCTGCAGCACTAAAAGTATCAATATCAGATCTTAAGCCTAATGGTTTATTGATAATTGATTCTGACAAATTCACTAATAAAGATTTTGTTAAAGCTGGTTATGAATCTGATCCAACAGTAGAGTTAGATTCATCTTATACCTTAATCAGTATTCCAATGACAAAATTGACAGTTGAAGGGGTCAAAGAATTTAAGATTTCTCACTCAAGTGCAAAAAGATGTAAAAATATGTTTGCTCTTGGTGTCATATTAGCAATACATGATAAGCCAATGACCAGCATCACTGGGTGGATATTAAGTAAGTTCAAAGATGATGCAATAGTTTCTGCAAATATTGCTGCATTGAAAAAGGGTTATAATTATGCTGAAGTAAGTGAAATTCTGCCAATTAAATATAGCGTTCCTATAGCCAATCTTTCCCCTGGGTCCTATACACAAATAACTGGAAATAAAGCATTAATGTTAGCAACTCTAGCAATAAGTGATGCTTTTGAAAACAAAGTTGTTGTTGCAGGTTATCCAATTACACCCGCATCAGAGGTTCTACAGCTCTTGATTCCATACGCTAACCGTGACTTTGTTGCGTGTCAAATGGAAGATGAAATTGCAGCAGTATCAACTGCTTTGGGAGCCAGTTATGCTGGTGGTCTTGGGATTACTATTACTAGTGGACCAGGATTAGATTTAATGCAAGAGGTAATTGGGTTAGCAATAGCTGCAGAATTACCATTAGTAATTGTTGATGTGCAACGGTCTGGACCATCAACAGGCATGCCAACTAAAACAGAACAGACGGATTTATTAGCTGCTATATATGGTCGGCATGGGGAAAGTGAAATACCTGTTCTAGCACCTAGAACACCAGGTGAGTGTTATGATGTAATGTTAGAAGCAGCTCAAATAGCAATTAATTGCATGACGCCGGTGATTGTTCTCAGTGAGGCAGTCTTAGCGAATGGTTCATCTCCATTAAATTTAGATAAATTACCAAAATTTGACTTAAAGATACCTAGACTAAATGGTGCAAGAAACTCTACAACTTATGCTCCAGATTGGTTATACCCAGGAAGGGTAAATAGTTATAGAACTATTGGTGGATTAGAGAAAGACTATGATAGCAATTATATTAGTTATGATTGTCATAATCATGAGTTGATGACGCAAACCAGGCAAAATAAATTACAATCAGTTACTAAGTTATATGAAAATTGTAACTATGAAAGCAAAGCTAAGGTTGCAATAATAAGTTGGGGGGCAACTTATGGACAAGTACAAAGTGCCTGTGAGCATTTAGAGTTGTATAAACTGATTTTCGAGCATATTTCGTTGAAGAATGTACACCCTATTTCAAATGAAATAATCCAACATCTTTCTACTAAAGATAAAATAATTGTTGTAGAGCAGAATAATGGACAGTTATTCACTTTATTATCAAGTAAATTATCTATGAAAAATATGGTTAAAATTAATAGTGTTACAGGCGAGCCATTTAAAATAAATTCTCTATTTTTAAGGCTTAAATCTGTTCTAAATGAAGTTGATAATGCGGTGTTAGAAGAATGTTAACAAAAAAAGATTTTGAATCAAAAAATGAAGTTCGCTGGTGTCCAGGATGTGGTGACCATGCAGTCTTAACAACCTTGCAAAAAACATTGCCAGAGCTCGGTGTAGATAAAGATAATACTTTGATTGTTGCTGGAATTGGTTGTTCAAGTAGATTACCATTTTATATTGATGTGAATGGATTTCATACCGTGCATGGTAGAGCATTTCCTATTGCAACAGGTGCTATATTAGCAAGGCCTGAACTTACAACATGGGTTGTAACTGGAGATGGAGATGGATTTAGTATTGGCTTATCGCATTTAATTCATTTGTTACGACGCAATGTAAACGTTAAAGTATTGATGTTAAACAACAGAATATATGGTTTAACTAAAGGACAATACTCACCAACTTCTAAAATGGGACAGCTCTCTAGAACAAGTAATAATGGCGTCGAAGATAAGGAATTAAATCCAATTGAAATGGCATTAACTGCAGGAGCAACATTTGTTGCTAGAGCAATTGATACAGAAGCAAAATCTTTGAAAGAAATTATTACTAAAGCAAATAAACATAAGGGTGCAGCATTTATTGAAATACTACAGAATTGTAATGTATATAATGATGGAGTATTTGCACAGATAAAAGATAAAAAAAATCAAGCTAATTCTATCTTAAGAGTAGAAGAAGGTAAGCCCTTAATATATGGGGTAGAACAGGAAAAAGGATTAGTTTTTAACCAGGAGACATTTTCAATAGAGACTGGTCATGCTCAAGATAGTATTAATTACCGTAATACTAAAGACGATTTTTTAGCTAAAGCGATTGCTAAGTTAGATTACCCAGATTTCCCTGTAGCTATAGGTGTTTTTAAGAATACGATTACGAAAATTTTTAATGAAGAGAGCAAAGAACAGGAAAGTGAGGCATTACTCGCAAAAGCTCTAGATAAGCAGATGACCTGGAAAGTATAGATTGTTATGGATTACATACGGTGCGTGCTTTTCAAATTTATTGTTGAGCCTTCATGTAAATAAGTCTGTAAACTTATAGAGATGTATCTGATAACAGTCTTTGCTTGAAAGAAAACATCGGCGTTTTGTCTTATCTATATACACTAATTATAATTCTCAAAAAAGCAGACTATTTTAACGTTCATGACAACCCCCTTAAGATTAACGCACATATTAGTAAAGGTGATATGTGGTGCACGGTAAAATAAGATATGGCTATCTCAGTCGCGTTTAATCTTTTCATTTAATTATTAACAAAATAAAAACATATAAGTTAATGTGAAAATTAACTTTTAATTTTGATGTGGGCGCTTAAAGCTGATTAAATGGTCACAATTTTTACATGCATAATAACAAAAAGTCTAGGAGTTTATAATGTCAGATGATGAGCAATGTAAAGAATTTGTTAAATCAATACAAGAAAATAATAATATAGTCTTTACTGAAGGTTTGAAATGTTTATCTATATTTACAGGGTATATTCCCAAAGATGTTGCCCAAGGAATGGTAGTAGCCATTGAATATGATAGAGGGGCTATGTTATTCCGGATCTTAGGTAGAGCTCAGCCACCATTAAGCTGTCTTGTTTTTGGCAAATCATTAATACAACATTGTATAGATTATTATGCTTTTGCTTGTCTTGATCTTTTATTAAATAGTAGTTTCACTAGATTAAAAAGTGCAGTAGATTATCATAGAAAACTCCCTGCTAGGTTTGGAGATAAAGAAATAGAACTAAAGCAGATGCTAGATGGTTTGAGAGCTATAGAAAGGAGTTATAACGACAAACAATTATCTATTGCAGCAGCAGCCAGGGAAAAAGAAGAGCAACTTGTGATGGGCCAAAATCAAAAAGGATATTGGGATGCAATAGAGGGACATAATAAGGTGAATTTTATGGCTTATTATGCCATGGATGGCTGCGGGGTGGCTCCAAGTACCAAAGGAAAAATTTTTTTAAAAACATCTCCATTAGAACTGTCCTTAAAAGTTTTAAATCATGATGCCTTTCACCATATTATGAAAAATTTAGGTTCACAAATAAATCTGCTTTCTTTGAAAATAGATGGAGTGGGGGTAATAGAGTTTCTTAAAAAGATGAATGAAAATAATAATTATATATTTAACATGTTATTGTTTGTGTTACATCATGAACCAAAGTTTGTTCATGACCTTATGTTTACAGTAGATGATTTTATTCAATACGGTATTGTGAGACAGGATTTACCAAAAGTATTTGAGGAAGGGTTGCCTAAATTCTTAGAATATGCAAATGTTGATGGTCAACAAAACATGATAGGTTGCTCAGTAAAAACACATAATTTTTCAGCATTTATAATATTAATAGCAAATTTTGATATTGCTAGTATTAAACCAAATGGTTGCTCATTACTGAATCATATTACCACTAGTGGAACTGTGGAAATGTTGAATTATTTGCTTTCAGTAAACCCAGGCTTACTTCTAGAGGAATTTTCAGGGGGAAACATCATAAGCCATTTGCAAGCGATAGTATGTGAGCCTGAGAGAAGGGATATTGCCAATAAAATGCTGAAAATAGTTGAGCCTATATATGCCGGACTTATTACTAGAAATTTACAGAGTAGGATGGCACTAACACAAAATACAGACTGCTTGGTAATGAGCTATGCAAGTACCTTGGCTAGTGATAAAGGAAGTAGTAGCAATAGTTATTCTGTCATGCAACCAGTGAAAAGTAGTGTGGACCGTAAACCTAAAGCTAAAAAAAGAGACAAAGCAAAGGTCCATAAATCTACAGCTAATAATCTATGATTTATTATATTTAGTATATTATTTTTAGGTATTGTAGTAATGATTTAACCAGCAATACCTAAACCCTTAATATTTTGATTGATATTTTATATGATGATGGTAGGTTTGGATAGACAAGTAAAATAAATTTATAAAATGTAGCTCTTATAAAACTGTCCCACTTATAAAACCATTATTGTCAGTAGTTATAGGTGTTGGATTCTTCTCTTATCCTTTTAATATAATGATGTGAAAACAGTTGTTTTTGGTATCCTTATAAAGGAAATATTAATTTTAGGTGGAGATTTTATTTCTATATATTGAATCCTAATAATATTTTCTGGATTTTTAACAGCATTATTTACTGGAATATTCAATCTGATCAGTTTTAAATGGTTAAAAGGCTATGAGTCTAATTGGTTTTTAGATTTATCTGTGGCTCCAATGATGATAGCTAAGTTTAAAGATATTCCAATTAAGTTATATCATTTAATATTATTATTTTTTATAAGAACGATAATCCTGATACCATTAATTGCTTTGATAATTGAAATGTTACAATACTTTAAAGTGTTTTAGTCACGCACAGGCTAATTTACAGCTTGTTATCTTATAGAAATATTTCTAGATTAGTGTGTTTTATGCAGTGAATTATGTTTTTTACCATTTTTCTTATTATGTTGTTTGGATTTAATATTTTGTCGACCTTGGTACTTGGAGTTAGGGCGAGAAATTTCACCATGTAAAAGGTGTTTTTTTATGAAACTTTTATTGGGTGTTCCCATAAAACATCTTGATACGTAAGGAAATTCATCGGTTACAACATATTGATAAATTCCTTTAGGGTACTCACCTGTGGGTTTATTTATACCATTGCACTCATCTAGATCGCCAAGGCCTTTTTGGTAAATATGATCTTCAATAAAAGTTCCGTCGTATTTACCTGTAGGGCTGTCATTAGGACGTTGTCCCTTTTTTAATATGTAGCTAGGTTTAAGTGAAAAATTTGAATAAGCATATATTGGAAATCCATCTGCGGCATAACCAACTAGCTTAGGATTCACTTTATTTGTAATGCTATTTATTAATCCGATTGGTGCACCATCGTAGTGGTAGGAGCCATTCGGTTGCACATGAGCATTGTTGCTATCAATACCTAAGCCCTTGGGAAAAGCTTCATATCTCCAGTCTGAATTAGTATCATTATTCCAAAATCCTGCGGTTACAGGATCAAAAATAACACTATTGATTGCTATCCCGAAGGTATAGATACCCAAGGGGGTTAGTGAGCTATTTTTATTTGGGTGATACGGCATGGTATATGAATATGTTTGAGATTTGATTGCATTTGGGTTGCCTCTATTAGGAAATACTCCATGTTCATGATTAGGAAGACCATTAGCTGTTATATAGCGATATTGGTTATCTATGCCTCTCTGAATACTTGCTCTCACCTGCCTGAGCTTCAGATGTAGGAATAAATAATAATACGAAAAATAGAGATGTGATAGCCAAAGAATTTAATAATGCTATTTTCAGGGAGATAATATTATTGGCTGCTCTTTTTGACATAATGAATTCACCTAAAAAAGAAAGAGACCAATATCACAGCGCTCTTATTTTGCGTGATGAGGCAGAAATTAATCACAACTTGGTGAATTCCAAAGATGAGGAGGAGCCTGGTGTTTTTTAAAAACCAAAAAATGTTTGTTATAACTTGCTGTTGTGGGCAAAATGTTAACCAAGTTGTGTAAAACCTGTGAGAAGATTTACCTTCCACAGGTTTTGCATCGACTTTTTAATATGCTGAGAAGCATTATCCACACACTTGGCTAGGGATATAGGGTGACAGCATCCACCAAAATATTAAATGTTTAATATGTTTACACAAAAGGAAATTAACAATGTCTATTAAATATATATCTAAATGCTTGTGCACTACAGCTCTTGCCATGTCCTTGGTTGGCTGCGCGGCCACCCAGACGATGATTAGCAAAAAAGATCTAAATGTCCAAACAAAAATGTCAGAAACTATATTCCTAGAACCAGTCAGGCCCGACAAAAAAATAGCTTTTGTGCAAGTTAAAAATACTTCAGACAAACCAGAGTTAGATATCAACGACCAAGTGGTTGCAGCTATTGCAAGCAAAGGTTACACAATTGTAAAAGATCCAGATAAAGCTAACTACTTAATACAAGCTAACATCCTTAAAGTTGGTAATATTGACTTAGGAGACGCTGGCACAGAATTAGATCAAGGTTATGGCGCTGCAATTAGTGAGCTTTAGCTGGAGGCATGGTTGGCTCGCTATCTAGCAACAACTCAAACTCCATCATAGCTGGTGGGTTAATTGGTGCAGGGCTGTCCACACTCGGGGATGCGCTGGTAAAAGATGTAACCTTTAGCATCTTAACAGATATACAAATATCTGAGAGAGCTCAAGGTTTGGCAATCACTCAAAATACAAACTCAACCCTTAAGCAAGGAACAAGTGGTAACGTTATCGTAAAATCTACTGAAACTACAAGTTGGAAAAAATATCAAACCAGAATTCTCAGCACTGCCAATAAAGCTAACCTTAAATTTAAAGATGCTGAGCCTAAATTAATAGAAGGGTTGCTAAGGTCTATATCTGGGTTGGTTTAGAGATTTTAAAAGTTCCAATGTCGGGTATGGGCGCACCACCTATTAATCCCAAACTACCCTTAACTATTTAACTTGTCAATAAAAAGGCCCATAAAATGGGCCTTTTATTATTCGTTATAGAATTGGTTAAGTTAATATTTATGCAAAACGTGGTGCTA
>Ga0066610_10000551_pt1 | contig 25840 bp, 24 predicted proteins | sample SaaInlV_DNA_165m_FD_60375 | JGI IMG/M metagenome (GOLD analysis project Ga0066610, IMG submission 60375) | Marine microbial communities from expanding oxygen minimum zones in the Saanich Inlet - SI075_LV_DNA_165m | ecosystem: Environmental > Aquatic > Marine > Unclassified | place: British... | reverse complement strand
TTTAGGAAGCTCTAGGGTGGGGGACTCACTGGCTTGTGAATTGGTTGATCAAGGATGTGATGTGACTGTCGTCTGCGACGACATAAAGTCTCTTAAAAATATGCAGCAGCAGTTAGATATAAGAACTGTAGGTGGGAGTCCTTCATATCCCGATGTGCTGAGGTCGGCACGCGCAGATCAGATGGATGTTATAATTGCCGCAACTGTAAGTGATGAGGTGAATATGATTGCTTGCCAGGTTGCATACTCTCTGTTTAAAGTGCCAGTTAAAATGGCTAGGATTAGATCAGACCATTATTTTATTAAAAATGAGTTGTTTGGCAATGAAAATCTTCCTATTGATGTTTTTTTAAACCCAGAGGATGCGGTCGCTAGCAGTGTTCTTCGACTAATTCAAAATATTGGTGCAACTGGGGTTTTCCCTTTTGATGACATTAAACTAAGCTTGGTTTTAGTTAAGGTAACCAAAGATTCAAGTCTTTCTGGTAGAGTTTGGCATAAAGTTACAACTGAAATCGAAAAATTAAATTCTAACGCAGTTGCGGTACAAAGAAATAATAAATATTTAAGATTGAGACGGGACTTTAAATTGTTAGAACATGATGAGATTTACATTGTTTCCCCTCAAAAGTTAGTGCAAAGTCTTTTGCTGAAGTTTGGATTTTCTAGGGTGGGAAAAGTATCTAGAGTCATTATTGCAGGGGGTGGGGGTGTAGGTGCAATTGTTGCAAAAAAAATGCTAAAGATATCAAAAAATATCAAAGTTATTGACCACGATAAAGAAGTTTGCAGTCAATTATCTCGAGATTTACGTGACGTTACTGTTTTGCAAGGAGATGCTTCAGAGCGAGAGCTGTTATTCCAAGAAAACGTAGAGGGGATTGATGTTTTTTGTGCCCTGACTAGTGATGATGAGGATAATATAATCAGTTCATTGCAAGCTAAATATTTAGGTGCTAAGCATGCCTTGTCTTTGGTAAATAATAGTGAGTATATGGAGATATTTGCAAAGAGTAATATTGATGCGTTTGTGTCTCCTCAGCAAAGTAGTATTAGCCATGTGTTAACTTTAATCCAGCCTATTCATGTAACTCAAGTTTATACTTTATCTCGAGGCGTGTCAGAAATTATGTCTTTTGAAATTATGCCAGAAAAAGCAACTGGCATTGTTGGAAAAAATTTAAGTACAATAAAGTTTCCGGAAGGAGTTGTTTTTTGTGCTTTATATAGAGATGGAGATATTATTTTCAAAAAAGATGTTTTACTAGATGTGGAAGATAGTTTATTATTCTTTCTGCAAGATAAAAACATGTTTTCCACTTTGAATTCTTTATTTGAGTGATTTTTTAGTTAGGAGGTTATTTATGTCTAAAAAAATATTTATATTGTTATCCACGCTTTGTGTCGGCGTTGCTGAGGCTGATTTATCTACAGGAAGATTTGATGGCCTTAATTTAAATTATGGCAGAACCACTTCAAGTGATGTCAATGTGTTTGGGCATGATTGGTGTTGGGATTTACCATTATATCCAACACAGAATTCCGCAGGTCACTTGTTATTTGGTATTACTAGGTGGCAGGATAATTCGGTTGCGGATAACTCTTTTGTCGGTCTGCATTTAACGCCTTCACTTCGTTTTGTTTTACCAAGTAATAATGAGCTGTTTTCTCCTTATTTTGATTTTGGAGTTGGAGTGGCTTATTTTGGTAGAAAAGATTTTGGTGATCATTACAGTTTGGGTTCTGACATAAAAATGGAAACTGACATTACTATAGGTGCTAACTTTGGCGCGCAATCTGAATATGAGCTTGGCATAGCTTATACTCATTACGGCTTAGGTGGTGGTGATGATGTTGATTTATTGCCAAGAGTGTATTTTGGCTACCATTTTTAAAAATGCCCTTGCAAACCTTTTTTATCAGGTTATAATGCATATATCTCAAGTCTGAGCGGGCCCATAGCTCAGTTGGTTAGAGCAGGGGACTCATAATCCCTTGGTCCGAGGTTCGAGTCCTCGTGGGCCCACCAATTATTCAAATAAAACTGTTGATCTATAGGTCAAATTGATAAGTTGTTGGCGATTCATTTCCATCTATTGCATCTGCGGCTACCCAGGTTATTGGCAATATTAAATTAAGTGTGAATGTTGTTAAACTAAAATGAATAGGGGAACACAATTGCAGTTGTAAAGCATCACTTTTATGTTAATATCATTATCTTAAAAAAAGGTGGGTTGCAACGGCCAGGTGCCGCTTATATTTTATAGTGGTTAAATGTTCTGTGGAGTAATTTTTATACATAGATTGTAAATTGAGAAAAGACCCTTGGAAAAAATAATTGTTGTGTTTTAACACGGTGTCATTCGGGTTGCTTGACAATTTAACTAATTTTCAATATATTTATCAAGGTCTTGAAAATTAAGAGTATTATAATATGACAGCAACTACATTAGATACTATAACTAATACACTTGGTTTTGTTGGGAAAACGGTTGTTTTTCTTGTTTTGAGTTCTTGTCTTGCTGCTTGTATTGAGGTCTTTTGGTCCCTGCAGGTTTAAATTTATTGGCAGTTATTACACCCTTTTCTTTAAGCTCTCTCCCTTTTTATTTCGACTTAATTATTTTTTTTATTTCTTTGCTTGTGGTTGCGGCGGGAGTTTCCCCTTTGTTTTTTGATGCAGATACTTTACATTCCGATTTTGGTGAAGATCTTGTAGAAGTAATGCGTAGCGAAATTAAAAACAATAAAATAAGAAGTCTGAATTATGGGGATCTTATAGCAGAAATTGCCGGCGCAGTGTCTGAAGGTAACATTATTATTTCTGGGGAAGCTGGTATTGGCAAGACCACTCTAGTTGAAGAGTTGGCCTATAAAATTGCAAGAGGTGATTGTGGCCAGGAGTATCCCAATTTAAAAGATGTTAAAATAATAAAGCTAAGCCACGTTGATTTTAAATCTGGAACTAAATTCGTAGGTGAAATGGAGAGAAAGGTACAGGGTATTTTAAAATATGTGCAAGAAAATAATGTTATTTTGTTTGTCGATGAGGTTCATATGTTGTCTTGTAGAAGAGGCGAGTCTCAAGAGTCTATATCAGATACACTAAAGCCTTATTTAGATAGAAGTAAAAGTTCTCAGAAAAAAATTAGAATTATTGGTGCTACTGACAAGTTTGAACGTATGCAAGAGGCCGATAGTGCTTTTACCTCCAGATTCAGTAAAATTGATATGAAAGAGCCTGATGAACAAACTACATGTAGAATATTAACAAGCCTTGGTTACACTAATGCGGTTGCTTCGGAAGCCTTTAAGAAAAAAGTTGAATCTACAGAAAATAACCCAAGAAAAACAGTTAAATACTTGGGTTTAGTTGGAAGTTTTGCTAAAAGGAAGGAACCAAGATTAGTTACTTGTGATGATCTTTGTAATTATTCTAATTCTAACATTGCGCAATCACAAAAAGATGATAAGCCTGATCAAAATAAAGAAACTGATGTCAGGTACAAAGCATTTAAAGATATTTTAAATAGTATTGATCTTGCAATGAATGTTGGATGTGCTGGTGCCTAAGATAATTTTGCAGAATATAGATAATAGAGTTATTTACTCTAAGTATTTTCTTCTTTTCTTTTTGTTAGTATTTCAGCGCCATTTTTAGTGATGGCAAGTGTATGTTCCCACTGCGCTGACAGACTTTTGTCTTTTGTAACTACAGTCCAGTTATCAGCTAGTAATTTATTGTGTTTTTTGCCGGCATTTATCATTGGCTCTATGGTAAATACCATGCCTTCTTTGATAGTCATGCCTTGTCCTGGTTTGCCATAGTGAAGTACTTGTGGTTCTTCATGTAGGGTTTTGCCAATGCCATGCCCGCAATATTCTTCAACTACAGAAAAGTTGTTTTTTTCTGCGTGAGTTTGGATTGCGTGCCCAATGTCACCTAAGGTGTTGCCAGGTTTTGCTTGAGCTATCCCTAGTTGTAGACACTCCTGAGTTACCTTTACTAGTCGAGATGCAAGCACAGAGGGTTTGCCAACAAAAAACATTTTTGCTGAGTCGCCATGATAGCCATCATTCTCGATGGTTATATCTACATTAATAATGTCACCACTTTTTAATATTTTTGGACCAGGTATGCCGTGGCAAACTACATGGTTTACTGATGTGCAAATTGATTTTGGAAATCCTTTGTAGTTGAGGCAGGCTGGTGTTGCTTCAAGGTTTTTTGTTATGTACTCATGGCATATGTGATTTATTTCATCTGTTGATATTCCGGGTTTTATATGATGACCTACCATCTCTAGTGTTTTAGCTACCATTTGGCTTGAGATTTTAATTTTTTCAATTTCACTCTTGGTCTTTATCATGCTTATTCCCCTTTTATTTTTCACGACACTCCTACTTTAGTTGCTATTTAAGCTATTTGCAATAATGTTTTTACTGTTTTAAAGATGATAATTATTTAGTTAAACATAGCCTTATGCATTGTGTTATATTTTTTTCTATGCTATATTCTTGACATTTGTGTAGTTTATCTACTTGTTATTTAACCCCGCACACCTTGCGTTGATTACAAAATAGGGTGTTGGCTGAATTTATCAGCTGATTTTTTTGTAAATAAGGTGGAGGCATAACCCTGGAGAATATTATGAATGACGTATCTATGCTGGCTATGATTAAGTCAGGTGTTTATTTTGGACATCGTAAACGTTTTGGCTGTCCTGCTTTTGGCCCTTATCTCTATGGTATAAGAGAAGGCGTACACATTATAAATTTAGAAAAAACATTGCCATTATTTGAAGAGGCTTTATCTTTCGCCTCACAAACTGTCTACAGCCAAGGTGAAGTTTTAATTGTTGGCACGAAAAGAGCAGCACAAGAAATAGTAAAAAAACATGCGTCTGATTGTGGAATGCCATACATCGACAAAAGATGGTTAGGTGGTATGTTGACTAACTTTAAAACCATAAAAAAATCTGTAAAAAGATTGATTGAATTGAGTGAGCAGATAGAGCGTGGTTTACCTGATGATTTAACTAAGAAAGAAAAGTTATCGCTGCAGCGTGAACAAATTAAGCTAGAAAACAGTTTAGGTGGTATTAAGAACATGTCTTCTCTTCCTGATGCTATTTTTGTTATTGATATTGGTTCTGAAAATATAGCTGTTGCAGAAGCAAAGAGATTGGGTATTCCAGTGATAGGTATTGTTGATACTAATTGTTCTCCAGAAGGTATAGATTACCCCGTTCCAGGTAACGATGACTCTCGTAGAGCAATAGATTTTTACTTGAGTGCATTGTCTGCTACAATTAGCAAAAGTAAGTCTAAGTTGGCAGAAGAGTTGGCTGTAACTAACGCAGCTAAAGAAAAGGAAGAGAAATCAGTTAAGTCTTTTGGAAGAGGTCCTTCTAAAAGAGTAGTTGTTTCTGATAGCCATGGTGACATTGCTAAGTTGGCAGTAAAAAATGATGAGAAAGAAAGCGCCAAGCCTGTTTCTGAAGAAAAGCCATCTATCTCAGCTGCGCCTAAAGTTATTAAAAAAGCAAAAAAAGTGACTGAAGAACCTAAGATTGTACCCGCTGACACAAAGCCAGCAGCAAAAGTAGCAGCAAAGCCAGCAGCAAAGCCAGTAGCAAAAAAAAGTACAGCTAAAGTTGCAAAGAAAACGAGTACTAAAGATAAGTAATCGTAATTTGTAAAATGTTTTTCTTAAAATAATTGAAAGGTGGTATAATATGGCAATTTCAGCAAAAATGGTTATGGAACTGAGGCAGAAAACTCAGGTAAGTATGATGGAGTGCAAAAAAGCTTTAGTTTCAGCTGATGGAGATATGGTCTTGGCTGAAGAAAACTTGCTAAAATCAGGTGCGGCAAAAGCTGATAAGAAGTCAGATCGTGTTGCAAATGAGGGTTTGTTGTTTTCAGTTAGTGATGCAGAAAATATGGGTTCTTCAATAGTTGAAATTAACTGTGAGACAGACTTTGTAGCCCGTGGAGATGATTTTAAAGGTTTTGGTGAGAAACTGGCAGAACTAGCTTTGTCTCACAAAGTAACTACTGCAGATTCGCTTTTATCTTTGCAATATGACAGTGAAAATTCTGTTGAAGATATGCGTAAAATAATGATTGCGAAGCTTGGTGAAAATATCCAAGTTAGACGAGCCTATGCTGTTCATGCAGATTCAGGTTGCGTTGCTAGTTATTCTCATAGTGGTAGAATAATAGTGATTGTAAAGCTATCAGATGCTAATATTGATGTTGCAAAAGATGTTGCTATGCATGCGGCTGCTATGAAGCCCACAGCTATATCTTCTGATGGTATCCCTAGCGATGATGTCGCCAAGCAGCGTGAAATATTCGCAGCACAAGTAGCTGAATCTGGAAAGCCAGAAAAGATAGCTTCTAAAATTATAGAGGGTAAAATAAACAAGTTTCTTGATGAGAACTCATTACTAGGCCAGGTATTTGTTAAAGATTCAAAACAAAAAGTTAGCCAGTACCTCGATCAACATAAATCTAAAGTATTATCTTATGTGTTATACGAAATAGGGATGTCAGGTCCTGACGGAGAAATTACACAGTAGATTCTCAGGGAGATGAGCATGTCACAAGCAAGGCCTTTGTATAAAAGAGTTATTTTAAAGCTTAGTGGTGAAGCTTTGTCAGGTGATACTGATTTTGGTATTGATCCACTTGTTCTTACAAGGCTAACCAAAGAAATGTCCAGCGTTATAGGTATGGGTGTTCAGCTTGGTATAGTTGTCGGTGGTGGTAATTTGTTTAGAGGCAAGGAACTATCAAAGTTTGGTTTAAATAGGATCTCTGGCGACTATATGGGTATGCTAGGAACTCTAATGAATGCTCTTGCTATAAGAGATGTTTTAGAGCAGCACAACTTGGCTTCTAGAGTTATGTCCGCAATACCTATGAGTGGAATAGTTGATCATTATGATCGGCGCAAAGCTGACCATCATTTAAATCAAGGTAGGGTGGTTATATTCGCAGCTGGAACGGGGAACCCTCTGGTTACAACCGATTCTGCCGCAAGTTTACGTGGCATTGAAGTTGGAGCTGATATTATTTTAAAAGCAACTAGTGTCGATGGTGTTTATGATAAAGATCCTGCCACCAACCCAGATGCAAAGCTTTATAAGCACGTGACATTCCATGAGGCTCTAAAGAAAGAGCTTGGTGTTATGGACCTTGTAGCATTTTGTCAGTGTAGAGACCACAATATCCCAATTAGAGTTTTTAATATCAACAAGCCAAATTCATTATATAATGTAATTATAAGTAGTGATGAGGGTACTACTGTTGATAATACAGGAGATTAGAATAGATGAACGAAGTAATTAAAGATACAGAAATAAGAATGGAAAAGTCATTGGATCAATTGCAGAGTGAGTTGGGTAAAATAAGAACAGGCAGAGCAAATCCAAGTTTGCTAGATGGTGTTAAGGTCTCATGTTATGGAACGTTGACTCCACTTGCACAGGTTGCTTCAGTAAATGCTGAGGACGCAAGAACTATTACTGTATCTCCATGGGATAAAAATTTAATTGCTGATATTGAAAAAGCAATTATAACTTCTGATCTTGGTTTAAACCCTAGTTCACAAGGAGAGTTAATTAGAATACCACTGCCTCCATTAAGCGAGGAGCGACGCCGAGATTTTGTTAAGCTTGCAAAAAGTACTGGTGAAAGCACTAAAGTTTCTGTAAGAAATATCAGAAGGGATGCTATTACAGGTTTAAAAGATCTTCTTAAAAGTAAAGAGATAACAGAGGATGATGATCGTCGTCTTCAGTCTGACATTCAGGAAGTTACCGATACTTTTATTGCTAAAATTGACAAACAAGTAGCCGCAAAAGAGGCGGATTTACTTAAGATTTAACTATAATGTCTATCCCAAAACATATTGCAATAATAATGGATGGAAACGGGCGTTGGGCAAAAAAATTAAATTTGCCTAGAGTTTATGGGCATCGATCAGGCGTTGATGTTGCAAAAAAAATTATTGATGAAGCAATTCGCAAAAATATAAAGCAGCTAACTTTATTTGCATTTAGTACTGAAAATATGAATAGGCCTAAAGTAGAAGTTGTGTTTTTGCTTAAACTTTTTGAAAAAATTCTTGAACAAGAATTAAAATACTTTTTAGAAAAAGATATAAGGTTAAAATTCATTGGTGATTTAGAAAAACTACCAACAAAACTTAAGAATCTTATAGTGGAGTCTTCTGAAAAAACCTTTAAAAATAATGTCATTACGGTTCTTATTGCGATTAATTATAGTGGGAGATGGCAAGTTTCTGAGGTTGTTAAAGAAGTCGCTAGGACAGTTTCTCATGGGGATGTTTCTATAGATTCTATTGATGAAAATTTAGTCTCTACCAAAATAAATAATTTATGTGGTTCTGATCCAGATTTGTTAATAAGAACTGGAGGGGAGTATAGGGTTAGCAATTTTATGCTTTGGTCACTTGCCTATACTGAAGTATATTTTACAAAAAAACTATGGCCAGATTTTTCAGTTAATGACTTGACTGAAGCACTTGATTTTTACGCAGCCAGAAATAGGCGTTATGGTTTACTTGAGGAAACTGAATATGACTAATTTTGTTCAAAGAATGTTATCATCATTCGCTATTTTATTATTTGTTGCAGGGGTTACTTTTGTAAAAATACAAGTTTTTTATGTTTTGATTGGGATGATGCTAGCTGCGTCCGCTTTTGAGTGGAGTAATCTATATACAAAAAAGACTGCACATAACTTTATTTTTAGTTCAATTTGTGTGCTTTTATATTGTTTAGCTGTTTATTTCGATTGTGGGTGGCTTGTTTATATCAGTTTAATTTGGTGGGCGCTTATTTTTATTATGCTAGGTTGTTATGTAAAACATCCAACGCCAGGGTTGAAATGGTCACGCATAACTCATATAGCTCATGGCATTATGTTGTTGGTGCCCATGGCTATGACATTAGTTATTATAAGAACTTTTGGCATAGAGTACTTGGTTATATTATTTGTATGGGTTTGGTCAACAGATTTAGGTGGTTATTTGTTTGGTATGAACTTAGGTAAGCATAAGCTTTTGCCTGCGGTTAGCCCTGGCAAATCAATAGAAGGTCTGTTAGGAAGCCTAATAGTTGTTGCGGCATCGACTTCATTATTATATTATTTCTTTGACTTTGATTCATATAGCTTATTAGAGTATATTCTCGTAGCGATCATAGTATCTTTATTTGCGGTAATTGGCGATTTATATGAAAGCATGGTGAAAAGACGTTTTGCTGTGAAAGATAGTGGTTCTTGCATACCAGGGCATGGTGGTATGTTAGACCGATTCGATAGTTTGACTGCTGCAGCACCTGTATTAGCTGCGTTATTATTTTTTATGCCGAGTTAAATTAAGGGTTGAGTTAATATGATTAGAAAAATTAGTAAGTTAGTAGTTTTGGTCTGTTTGGCATCTAGCATTGTAGCTATGCCGGTAAAGAGCATTATTGTTGTAGGTAGCGGTTTAAACAAAGATATTGTGCTAGAGTCTTTGTCATTTAAAGAAGGTCAGGATGTAAGTGACGAGCAGATAACAGAAAACATTAAAAAAATATATAGTACTGGGTTTTATGATGATGTGCGTATTGATTACAAGGAAGGAAACTTATATATAAAAGTAATTCCTAAGCAAGTTTTAGGTAGTATAAATTTAGAAGGTAATGATAAAATATTAAAAAGTGAGCAACTACAACAAATTTATGAACAAAATAAGCTTGCTGTTGGTAAGCCGTTAAGCCAAGCATCGGTAAAAAACACTAAAAACATGTTAACTGAATATTATAAATTTCAAGGCTACAATAGTGTAATAGTTAAAACATCTATCAGAAATGAGAATAAGGATAATGCAATCCTTGATATAAATATTACCCCCGGTGACCAGACAGTTATCGATAGCATTGTTATAATTGGTAATAAGAATGTAGCTACTGAGACTATTTTAAAAGAAATGCAATTAACTAGCACAAATTTATTTTCATTTTTTCTATCTGACAACTTATATTCAAGAGCTAAGCTAGATAATGATTTAGCTACTATTAATAATTACTATTACGACAATGGTTATATGGACTTCAAGGTATTGGATGATAAACTTAGCTTTAGTAAAGATAAAAAAAGCGTCGATATTGTTTTAAAGTTATTTGAAGGCCCCATATATCATTTCAAAGATATTGGCTTAAATTCAGATGAAAATATTAATAGGGCAGAGCTTAAAAAAATAATAAGTTTACAGAAAACAGATGTGTTCTCTCGTAAAAAATTAAGAGAGACGGTAGACAGTATTAATAAATATTTATTCGGCAGCGGACATTCTAGCGCAATAGTTAGTGTTGAATTTGGTAAGATTGATCAAAAAACACATTTGGTCGATGTTACTTTTGTAGTTAAGCCAGGTAAGGCGTATACAGTTAGAGATATAAACTTTAGCGGAAATTATGTAACTGATGAAAAAGTATTAAGGCATGAGTTTAGTCAGTATGAGGGGGCTATATATAATCAAATTAATATTGATAAGTCGACAAGGAAGCTAAAAAATTTGGGTTATTTAAAGAGCGCTATTTGTCACCCTAAATCAGTTATAGATACTGATTTAGTAGATGTAAATTGTAAAGTAGAGGAGTCTTTATCATCAACTATGACAGGGAAGGTTGGTTATTCTGATACTGAGCATTTTTTGTATGGCTTAAACTTTAGTCAAAATAATTTTTTAGGCACTGGTAATTCAATGTCACTTGACTTTAATCGATCTGAAGCTGAGAAGAGTTTTAACATGAGCCATGCTTGGCCAAATTTAACTCAGGATGGTGTTAGTTCTCATGTTAACGTTTTTTATAGAGAAACCACTCCAAATAGAGTCAATGGAAGCCAATATCATACTGATAACTATGGTTTTGGGTTTGGTTTTGGTATTCCTGTGGCTGAGTATCACAGATTATCTACTAGCATTGGTTTTGAGCATAGCAGGATAAAAACTTTTGACGATACTCCAACTCAGATTACAGACTACACCGCATTGTATGGCGATAGGTTTAATCAGCTAAAATTAAGTTTAAGTTGGGGGTATAATTCGTTAGATAAATATATTTTCCCTACTTCTGGCCAAACTCATAACTTTGTCGCAGATGTTGCTCTGCCTTACAACGACAATAATGAAACTTTGGCGTATTATAAAGTTGTATATAATGGGAGTTTTTACAAACCATTAATGAGGATCTCTAGTTTTGGAAATTTAACCTTTTTATCACATACTAGTTTAGGTTATGGTAATGGAATTGGTAATCAAGATGGTGATCTTCCATGGTTCAAAAACTTTTTTGCTGGAGGATTGGGTACTGTACGTGGTTATAAATCAAATAGTTTAGGTCCTATTGGAACTTTGCCAAGTGGATCTGAAGGTAATGCACTTGGTGGCAATATTCTATTATCACAGAACTTTAATTTTCTTATTCCACAAAGTTTTAATGAAGATATGCGTTTTTCTGTGTTTTTTGATGCTGGTAATGTTTTCAATGATAAAGTTGAATTTAACCAATTACGCTATTCTGCAGGGGTTTCACTGCAGTGGCGCACATCTATTGCACCCCTTGTATTTAGCTTAGGTTTTCCTGTTCACTTGCGAGCTGATGATAAGAAAGATGTGTTCGCATTTTCAATATCAACGGGTGTTAACTAAAGACCCGGATATTTGTTGTGCTATTCAAGCTCTTTTACGCGATGACTGCCGTGTTTTTGCAGTTATGAGCTATAATATATACTTCTAATACAGGAGATCTGCTTATGAAAGGGCCTACAGTCCATCCAGAAAATCATTATGATAAGGTAGACGAGCGTCAGGTTGCACTTGCAGACAGAAAGCAGCAATTAGAGAATATTAAAGCTAGAGTAGTGGCTATATGCCTAGACAGTGATCCAGGTAATGCTGTTAAAGCAAAGTTGAATCTAGATGATACTACTAAAGCAAAGTTTGAGCAGTTAAAATTTGCGCTGGCAAAAGGGGATGTTAAGTTTGTTAAAGACATCGATTTTATGACGTTGGTTGAAGGCATAACAGATCAATATTCAAATACAAGCTCCCAAGATAGTGATACATTTACAGATTCAAAAACAATTCAAGAAACCACAACTTTTAAGCGTGAGATAATAGCGCCTAATAATGATAAAAACAATTTCGTGGAAATTTATAATTGGTATAAAGGTAATGGAAAAGTTGGAGTCGAAGAAGTTAAGGAAGAAGAGTCTAGTGCTGTTACTGATCCCCCAGGAGGCTTAGAAAAGTGGCAGGCATTATTTCTAGGTGAAAAGTTAGATGAGTTATGCCTTGGTAATGAAAATAAAATAAAAGAGCTTCATATTCCAGCAATGTTTCGTTATTTTGGTGCTACAAATTTACGAGCTGATGTTACTACTCTTAGTTATCAAGGCTCTGAAAATAATAAATATGATATTAAGGTAGTTAGTGCCCCGCATGGCTCTCATGTGCCTCTTAAGAGTTCTTTATCAAATGATGAAAAAATTGAGATTGCCAAAAAATCTATAGAGAGTTTATCTAAAAGCGCAATTTCTGATTATTTAAAAGACGAAAAGAATGAATATTTAGGTGATGTAGATTTAAAGCAAGATATTTATCTAACAACTTTTGTTAGTGACATAAATATTATGGATCGCGATACAAAAGTTATTGATATGACGCGTAAGGCAGCAACAGAGGCTAAAATTGATAAAATTACAGCCTATTATAACAACATAGCTATTCAAAGTGGTTTTGCTATGTTTGAAGATTATAATTTGAAAGAGAATAAAGATTTTACAGAGAATATAAATAAAAAAACTACAGATGTAATCGATAAATTGAAAGCAGCTAAAGAAAGAGGAGATGAAAAAAAAATAGGGAAAAGAATAGAGCTTCTTGAGAAGGTTAACACAGAGTATAATAAAGCAATAGATGCACGCCTTAGCCAGCATCAATATAGTAATATTGTCTTTAACTCTTTGGCTGCTATATCTATTTTATCTTTGGTGGCATTAGGGGTCTTTGCTCCAGCCCCACTTATTACTGTGTTAGCAATTTCTGGGACTTTTTTGTTCTCAGGTGCTGTTTTGAACACTTTATATAAAAGATATGATGGTAGTGGGGTGTTTTCGGCGCGTAATAACTTTTATTATGCATCTATTTTAGCAGCAGGAGTTATGGCTGCATTATTTGTAGGTACTACATTTATTACGCTACCATTTAGCCTGCCACTTTTAGGAGCTGTAGCTATTGCTGCTGCAGCTGTTGCACTTACAGCTATTGCTTTTGATTTTAGGGCTAATCGATTCCCTGCTAATGCAAATAATACATATGTTGCCGCGCTGCAAAGTATTAATGTAGGTCTTAATTTTGATATTTCTGATATTGGTTGTCAGGAGGGCAAAGATAGAACCGGCGCAGTTTTAATAATGAAAAATGCTATATTAAAATTTCAACAGGAACATAATGGTGATATGCCAAACATGCAAGACAGATCATATTTAACTAGTGTGGGTTTGGCTGTTGCAGTTGTCGCTGGCGCATCTTTGTTAGCTATGGTGGGTTTTTCTCTGCCTGTAACTGGCCCGGCTTTTATAGCAGTTGCTGCAGTTGGTGTGGTTTTCACAGCAGCTACTTTTTTGTTTAAACAGTTTTTCCCAATACCTAAAAGTTCTGACATAAAGGAAATGGCAAAAATAACATCAGATATTATTAAAACTGGTCATGATGCTAAAATGTCCGCTCGCAATACTGTTGGAGGTCGTGGGATTAAGCATGTTGATGCTTATCTACCAAAATCAATTGTATCTAATTTAAGTGATGACGCTAAAGTTGAGATGAAATCCTGGAAAGAAAATGTTAAGTGGTTCGGTCCTTCAGGGGTTGAAACAACTTTAAAAGCAGCTGCATTACAAGAAAAACCAGGTGATGCTCAAGTTCAAATGGTTAATGTAGGTGGTGAAAATGAAGCGAGTAAAGGCAATGGAGATAATCTCAGCCTAAAACAATAAACTTGTGTGTATAATTCCATCATGTTAACATTAAAAAGTTTATTTTTGTAAACTTTTTAATGTTATTAATTAATAGGAGATATTATGAATATTAAGAGCATGTTACTCAGCAGTGTTTTACTTTTTAATCTGCCTTTTGCTTTGGCGCAAACCACTACTAGTACTACAGAAAACCAAATTGCGGTAGTTGACATGCATGCTATTTTAGATAATTCACCAAAAATGGATGTTATGCGTAAAGGTTTAGAAGAACAATTTGCCAAAGAGCATGATAGTATAGCTGCAGCTCAAACTGAGCTTCAAACAAAAGCTAAAAAGATTGAAACTGATGCTACTGTTATGACTAAAACAGCACTTGCAAAAGCTAAAGAAAGCTTGCAAAAAGAGCAAAAAGCACTGCAAGAGCGCCAAATTAAATTTCAACAGTCAGTTTATACAGCGCAAGATAATGCTATGAAAACTATTCTTGATGAAGTTACTGCTGTAGTTACTACTTTGGCAAAGACAAATCATTATGATTTAGTTGTACCTAAAAATAGCACTATTTACGTTAAAGAAAGTTTTGATATTACTGAGCAAGTAAAATCTAAGCTAAGTAAGTAATATAATTTTGTAATTTAAATATCCCAGGTATACCCTGGGATATTTGTATGGGATAGATATGAAAACATTATCTTTAGTACAAATAGCTAAGCAATTTAAGCTGGAATTGATTGGCAGTGTCTCTGATATAAAAATAACAAATATCGCATCATTAGAAGATGCTGGTCCAAATGACTTGAGTTTTTTTGAGAACAAAAAATTATTACCTGAGCTTTGTGCAACAAACGCAGCGGCGGTTATAATAAATGCTGCCGATGCTGCACATTACCAAGGTGTTAAATTAATTAGTTCTAATCCGCGTTTTGTGCTAGCTAAAATTTCAGTTTATTTTGCATATGAGCCAAATTTAAAAGGCGTAGCTGCCAGTGCAGTTATTGGAGATGGTTGTGATATTGACCCAGATGTGGTTATTGGTGCTAATGCCGTTGTTGGCAATAATGTGGTTCTAGCTGCTGGTGTTTGTGTTGGAGCTGGCTGTGTTATTGACGATTATGTCAAAATTGGAGTGGGCACAGAGCTAAAACCAAATGTTACAATAATGCATCATGTTGAAGTTGGCTCTAACTGTATATTCCATAGCGGCAGCATAATTGGTAGCGATGGTTTAGGCTATGCGTTTGAGGCAGGGCAGTGGCAAAAAATAGAGCATTTAGGTGCGGTTGTGATAGGTGATAATGTAGATATTGGTGCAGCTACTAGTATTGACAGGGGTACTCTAGGAAATACCATAATCCAAAATGGCGCTAAATTAGATAACCAAATTCAGATAGGCCATAATGTTGAAATTGGCTCCTATACAATAATTGCAGGCGCAGCTGCGATTGCAGGTAGTGCCAAAATTGGTAGTTATTGTCAGATAGGGGGAGGGTCCTTAATTAATGGGCATATAAGTATTGCCGATAAAACTGTTGTAACAGGTGGAAGCTCTGTCCAAAATAGCATAGGTGAGCCTGGCATTTACTCATCATCACAAAATGCTTTGCCACATTTATTATGGAATAGAAATTTGGCATGCTATAAAAAATTATATAAACTAGCTAGAAGAGTAACTAAATTGGAGCGAGATTAATTAATATTATGGATATAAATGATATAAGTAAAATGTTGCCACACTCATACCCATTTTTAATGATAGATAGAGTGGATGACTTTGTAGTAGATAAGTATATAGAGGGGTATAAAAACATAACCTTTAATGAACCATATTTCACAGGGCACTTTCCAGAGAGACCTATTATGCCAGGGGTTATGATTGTAGAAGCATTAGCCCAGCTATCTGGAATTTTAGCTATGAAATCATTGCCTAATGCTGAAAACAATATTTTCTTTTTGGCTGGAGTATCTAATGCTAAGTTCAAGAAAATAGTTATCCCTGGTGATAAGCTGCTATTAAAATCAGAGGTGATAAAGCAGAAAAGTAAAATATGGAAATTTAGTTGCACAAGTTTTGTTGACGATGTTTTAGCTTGTAGTGCTGAAATTATGATAGCTAAGGAATAAATATGAGTATAAGTGATCTTACAATAATTGACCCATCTGCAAATATTGAAAGTGGGGTGGAAATAGGACCTTGGACTATAATTGGGCCAAATGTAAATATAGGAAAGGGTACTAAAATAGGGCCTCACGTAGTTATAAAAGAAAATACTACTTTGGGCGCCAATAATACAATTCATCAGTTTGCTTCAATAGGGGGTGATCCTCAAGTTAAGAATTACTCACATACACCATCATTTTTAGAGATAGGTGATGATAATACATTTCATGAGTATGTCACGATAAGTCGTGGTGATATTGCTGGAGGTTGCCTTACAAAGATAGGTAATAAAAATCTATTTATGGCATGCGCACATGTAGGCCATGATTGTATCATAAAAGATGAAACAATTTTCGTAAATAACGCAGCTGCAGCAGGTCACGTTGAAATTGAAGATTTTGTGGTGTTAGGTGCCTTTTGTGCTGTTCATCAATTTTGTAAGATTGGAATGCATAGTTTTTTGTCGCGAGGAGCTATGGTGACTCAGGATGTTGTGCCTTACACAATGGTAGTTGGCAATCCACCAAAAGTAACTGGTATTAATAAAGTTGGTTTGGCGCGCCGCGGATTTTCTAAAGATCAAATATCTAATATTTCACGTTGTTATAAAATTATTTTCAGAAACAACTTTACAGTTTCTCAAGCGGTCGCATCTATAGAGCAGGAAATAGGCAGTATAGATATTCGCATACAAGCTATTCTTGATAGTTTAGATTGCTCAGAGCGTGGTATAGTCCGGTAGGACTTTCACAGACACTGGTTAAAACTTTACCCATAGCACAAATAAGAGAATAACAAGTTCTACCATAGGATCTAATGTTTATTTAAGTAGCGCAGCGACGTCGCAATCCAACCACCTAGGTTGTTTTGATAATTCATGCTGTTATTAATTATTTAGAATGTTCAGAGTGTGGTATAGCCAAGTATTTATGGGCGGGTGTAATTTAAAACACCAAGTCATAAATAAGAGCATAACAAGTATTTACCATTGGGCCTAATATTTCCCCAAGTAGCCCAGATATTATTAGGCCTAGAATTATTAAAAAACCTACAGGTTCAAGCCTACTATAAAAAAAGCACATTCTTCTTGATATTATGCTGTAGATAATTTTGCTGCCATCTAATGGTGGTATTGGAATTAAATTGAACATGCCAAGAACAATGTTAATTATAATGCCTGCACGTCCAACTGCCTCTAATATTATATAATGCTCATATCCTATCTCTTTAAAATAGAAGCTAAGTTTTATCATAAAAGCCCAAAATATTGCCATTAGTATATTCGCTAAAGGCCCAGCTAATGATACTATAGCAACATCGCGCTTTTGATTTTTAAAACTATGCTCATTTATCGGTACAGGTTTTGCCCAGCCAAAAATAAATCCCCCTAAAAATAGCAGGGTTAGGGGTACTAATACAGTGCCAACAGGATCTATGTGTTTGAATGGGTTTAGCGATACTCTTCCAAGCATATATGCTGTTTTGTCACCTAATAGTTTTGCAACAAAACCATGTGCAGCTTCATGCATTGTAATTGCATATAGCACTGGTATTGTCCATGTTGCTAGATGCTTTATAAATTCTATATTTGCAGTTTCCATTTATGTTCCTATTTGACTGTTTCTTTCTTAATTTGAAATAGCTTTACAACTTTTTTAACACCTTTTATGTTTTTTGTAACGTTTACAGCTACATTTGCCTCTTCAGTTGTGACTATTCCTAATAAATATACCACGCTATTTTCTGTTAGTACTTTTACCTGGGTTGATTGCATGCCATTTTCAGCTAACATCGCTGTTTTTACCTTTGTTGTAAGCCAAGCATCATTTGACCTTGTTAATGCGCTTGTTGGCTTGCCTATAGTTATTTGATTGTAAACTTTTTTAACCTCGGGTATTGACTTCACTTCTTTTTCAGCCAGCTCTTTAGTTTCATTGTTTGGTACTTGCCCAACTAGGAGGACGATGTTATTTATTGAAATAACATTTATGTTGCTGTCTTTGAATTTTTCATTTTCATTTATTAATCCTAGGGCTTGATGAGATATGCCTTCATCTTGATAAATAGTCGATAGTGTGCGCTCATCATATGCGGTTGTAGCACCGCCTGCAATTAAAACAGGAGCGCAGGATGATATAACTAGAGTTGTTGTTAGTATCGCTAATATTATTCTCTTCATTCGCTTCCTTCCTTATTAGTTTGTGTGTGCTGCCAGTCAATCGCATCGCAAATACAGTGTATCACCAAAATGTGGGTCTCTTGTATTCTTGCTGTTGCATTCGACGGCACTCTAATCTCAATGTCTGTTTGGCCAAGAATATTGGTTACCTCTCCACCACAGTTGCCACTTAACGATACTACATTCATTTTTTTATGTTTTGCTGCTTGGACTGCTTTAATAATATTATTAGAATTGCCACTTGTACTTATTGCAAATAATATATCGCCTTCTTGCCCTAGAGCCTTTACTTGTTTTTCAAAGATGAGGTCATATGAGTAGTCGTTACTAACTGACGTTAGTATGGATGTGTCTGTAGTTAAGGATATAGCTGCTAAGGGCTCCCGCTCTATTTCAAATCTATTTACAAGCTCCGCTACAAAATGTTGGCTATCAGCCGCTGAGCCGCCATTTCCACAGCATAAAACCTTGTTGCCATTTTGTAGAGCTGTATATATTTTCAAACTAGCATTTGTTATTGGCTGTTTTAATGCAGATAAGGATGCTGATTTAACATTTATGCTGCTTTGGAAGTTATTTACTATTCTGTTTATAATTTTTGATTTATGTGTTTCATTCTCAATTGTTTGTGACATAAACTTATCCTCTTGTAATAAGTTTTATCATTATAACAACAAACTATAATAGATGGGTAGTGGTTTTGCAGTTTATTTATATGTTTTATCAGTTAATGTTTTTTATCCATTCTATATTGGGTTTTATTATATTCCCCGACATGCTGATTACATCAATTCTTAAGTTTTTTTGTATGATATTGTTCTCGCTACAAAAACACTGTAGCGTTCTTTCTATTTTGCTTATTTTTGTATGGTTTATGCTTTCTACTCCACTACCATAGTCTTGTCTTTTTCGGTATCTTACTTCTATAAAAACCAGGTGGCAATTGTCGTTCATTATCAGGTCTATTTCTCCTGTTTTTCTTTGGTATCGCCTGGTAATAGTTGTTAAACCTTGCCTTTTTAAAAAAAATTCTGCATGCATCTCGGCTATTATGCCAGAGGTATAACTTGATAGCTTTATTTCGGTGCTCCATTTTTAAATTTTAGCCAATCTAATTTTCGTTCTATATTATTTTCATTATTTATTGATAGACTTCCAGTTGCGCCACTAATGCTATGCTTTACTTTTTTCATTTTTGCTATATTCATAGTTAATTTATAAGCATCACTACCCATTGCGTATAATCTTTTTTGCACCTGAAAGTCTTCTCCCCATATTTTTTGCAGACTTTGCTTTAGGTTTTTATCTCGGTCAAAGTTCACAAGCCATTTAGAGTCCATGAATTCTATGTCATTAAGGTCTTTGTCTTTATATGAGTTGGAGCCGGTGTTGTATATGGTGGAAATTGCAAATACTGGAATATCTCCAGCAAAGTAGTATTTTAGTAGGGGTTTTATTTCTCTTGCGTCGTTGGGGTTTGCTGCAATAAATATCATGTCTATATCATTTCTTCTGGCTGGTATGAATTTAAATTTTTCCTTTATAATTTTTTCTAAATTTTGCGCTCTTGCTTCGCTTTTATCAATGCTGAATGAGCTTTTTAATGCGGATGCAAAACCACTGTTTTCATCAAGCTGCGTAAGTTTTGCAGCCCCGCCTAGTTGCTCCCAGCTGCTGTAGAATTTGTTTGCAATTTTTTGTTGCCAGGTGTTGTTAGTCGTAATTATTAATGCATTATGATAGCCTCTGTCATGTATGTTTTTTGCCATGTCACTTGCTTCATAACTTGGTGATAGATAAAAATTAAAAATGTTGTTTTGTGCCTGTTCAGATTTATTCAGGGCTATTATGGTGGTATCACTTTTTATTTCAGTAAGGCTGTTAACTTCATCTTTATCAATAGGCCCAATTACATAGTCTATTTTGTTTTTTGCTGTAATTTCACCAAGCTTTTCTTTAAACGAGGTGTCGTATGTATTTTTAATTATCAAGTTCGGTGTTTCACTTTGTGATTTATAATTTGAATAGTAAGTGGCAAGTATTCCTTGCAATATATTGTTTGATGTTTTGGCTAGAGGGCCATCAAATGGTAGTAATATGGCAATGCTGTTTGGCTTTTTCATGCTGCCTGTATCTATTATCTTGTTTGCAATATGCTCTGGGTATTGTTGTTGCCATTTTTGCAGTGATTGCTCTAGCTCGGTGATGCTTTGTTTTTGGTTTTTTATTATGCTAGTTAATTCTATATATGATTTTACATCATTACTATTTGTGTTTTTTAGCAGCTTTTCTGTGGAATTTAGATCAAAATTTAGAAGTGACTCTATTATTTTTGAATTTTTATCTTCATCACTTAGTATGTTTGTCTTTAGAGTTGTTGTTATGAATCTTTCAATGTCTCCTGTGTTTAAATATGCTTGACTTAAAATTAAATTTTTAATGTCAGTATGTTGTTGCAAGTTAAAGTTTGTGTTGGCAGAGCTTAGAATTGTTATAGCTTGCCTGTTTTTACTTTCTATAATACATATTTTTGCAGTTATTAACGTTACAGCATGTTGTTGTTCTTGGTTTAATTCGACTCTATTTAGCTCTTTTAATATTGTTTTTGCCTGTTTTATGTGTGCTTGGCTTGTTAAAGAATCTAACGCCAAAATTAGGCTGTCATTGCTTTCATTTGAGTCTTGGGTGTTTTTGGCGTTTTGGATTAGTTTATTTGTTTTAGTTGGGCTGTATGAGGATTGAATTGATGCCTTCACAAGCCCTTGTTCCTCAGTATTTTCCATGCTTGGCCCACATGATGATAATAGTATGGCTGTTATAAGGGTGGCTGCTATTTTTCGCATAAGTTTTCCTTGGCATGTTTTGTATTTACTAAGATAACTTAGCTTGATAAGTTAAACAACCTAGATATTAGTTATTTTTTGTTTTTAAGTGTAGAATTGTGTTTTTATTCTTTAGGTATTAAGTATGACAGCTACGTTATTTATTGTTGCAACTCCGATAGGAAATTTGCAGGACATGAGCCAAAGAGCCATATCCACCTTGCAAAATGTTAGCTTGGTTGCTTTAGAAGATACTCGGCAGGGTATGAAGCTGTGGTCTCGTTTTGGCATTGATACTAAAATGCAGATCCTTAACAAGGATAATGAGCACAAAGTTATTGACAAGATACTAGTGGTGCTTGGTGGGGGGCAGGATGTTGCTCTTATCAGTGATGCAGGGACCCCTCTTATTCATGATCCAGGATCTATGTTGGTAAGTAGGGTAGAGTCTGGAGGGTTTAAAGTTGCTCCGGTTCCAGGTGCTTGCGCATTAATTGCAGCTTTAAGTGTTGCTGGCTTTGATGTTAGTAGGTTCGTTTTTTGTGGTTTTTTGCCTACAAAAAAATCACTCCTAGCAACCGAGATCGATAGGCTCGAGTCTGAAGTTAAGCCTATGGTTTTTTACGAGGCCCCACATAGGATAGTAAAGACAATAACTAGCCTGGCAAAAGCTTTTGGGGAACAAAGAGAGGCTGTTTTAGCTAGGGAACTCACTAAAATTCATGAAGAGATTGTCAGGAAGTCATTAGGTGAAATGTTGGTAATGATGGCCTCTGGGGAGATAATGATAAAGGGTGAAATGGTTTTGATTGTGGCAGGGGTTGAGGTTGTTGCTGTTGAGCCTGACACAAGTTTTTCGCTGAATTTAAATGACCTTCTTGCAGAGTCATTGAAATATTTGTCTGTGAAAGATGCTGCTAAAATGGCTGCTTCGCTGTCTGACATGTCTCATACTAAGGTTTATCAGGCTTGTCTTAAATTGAAAAATAAGGATTGATGCTATTGTAATTTTTGAGTTTTTGTGTTATGTTTACTCAGTGCCAGCTGTGTAGTTGCTGTATTAATACAGAGGAAAGTCCGGGCTCCAAGAACTAAAGTGCCAGGTAACGCCTGGGGGGATGCAAGTCCTACGGAAAGTGCCGCAGAAAATAAACCGCTCTTTATTGAGTAAGGGTGAAAAGGTGCGGTAAGAGCGCACCGCGCTACTGGTAACAGTAGTGGCAGGGTAAACCCCACTTGGAGCAAGACCAAATAGGAATCAACGTAATTATTTACATGTGTTTGTTCTCACATTGATTCGGGTAGGTTGCTAGAAATATGCGGCGACGTATATTCAAGATAGATGACTACACTTGACAGAACCCGGCTTATAGGCTGGCATATTTTTTTTATTTAACATATAATTTTAATGAGTAAGTAGCAGGTGCATGGGGCATGATTGACAATACGTTAATTTTTTCAATATTTTTGATATACACGGGGGCAGCAATATTGTCGACTGTGGCATTGTTTTTCCGTCAGTCCATATTGGTTGCCTACATGGTAGTTGGTATTATTTTGGGGCCATGGTCACTTAAGTTGGTTAATGATTCTTATATTGTTCAGCAGATAGGTGATGTTGGAATAATCTTTTTGCTATTTTTGTTGGGTTTGCATTTGCACCCACAAAATTTGCTACAGATGCTTAGAAAAACTACGTTAGTGGCTATGATTAGCTCAATATTATTCATTGCTGTTGGTTATACTGTGGCTATTGTTTCAGGTTTTAGTCAGGTTGAGTCTGTGGTCATTGGTGCGGCTATGATGTTTTCAAGTACCATTATTGGATTGAAATTATTGCCTTCTAGTATTTTAAATCATCAGCATGTTGGTGAAGTTATGATCAGCGTGCTGTTGATGCAGGATTTAATTGCGATAGTAGTTTTATTGTTGCTCCATGGAGCAACCATGGATAGTTTTGGCTTGAGTGATTTTGGCATTATAGTAATATCATTACCAGCTTTACTAGTATTTTCCTATTACTTTGAAAAGTATATATTGATGAAGTTGTTTCAGCGTTTTGAGAAGGTTCGTGAGTATATGTTTTTGCTATCAATTGCATGGTGTTTAAGCATGGCGCAGTTAGGAGTTGTGTTTGGATTAACTTATGAGGTGGGAGCCTTTATAGCTGGGGTGTCTATTGCTACAAGTGCTATTTCCATTTATATTGCTGAATGTTTGAAGCCAATTCGTGATTTTTGTTTGGTGTTGTTTTTCTTTTCAGTTGGGGCTAATTTTAATTTAAATTATTTGCCAGTTGTTGCATTGCCTGCTTTGTCGTTAGCTGTTTTATTATTGATATTAAAGCCTATTATATTTAAGTATCTGCTCGCTTATGTTGGTGAGGTAGAGAATATTGCATGGGAAGTTGGCTTTAGGTTGGGGCAAATTAGCGAGTTTTCGTTATTAGTCGCATATATTGCTGCAAGCTCTTCACTTATAAGTGAGTCGGCGTCCTATTTGATACAGGCTGCGACCATGATTACTTTTTTAGCTTCTTCATATATTGTGGTGCACAAATACCAGACTCCTATGGAATCTAGTTAAAAACCTGAAAAAACAATGCTTTTAAAAAAAAAGCTATATAAAGCTTGAGCACAACCAATTAATTCATTACTATTTGGCTATTGGATAGACAGGGAGTAGTAATGTGTTGGGATTATTTTCTAATCAGGGTAGAGATCAAGCTGGCAATGACAGCATAAGGGACTTGGTTTTGTTATCCTTTCATATTAAAAATCCTGAAGATTGGTCGCGCTTTATAATCGATAACAAAGCTGCATTGAGTCAATGTGACTCAAAAGGTAATAATGTTTTTCATGTTGCTGCATTATTTGGTTCTCATGAGTTGTTTGTGCGCTTGATTAGTGAAGATGATTTGCGTCATTTACTTATGCATAAAAATTTAGATGATAAACTACCAGGTAGATACTGGTCTGATTCATTCAAGAAATCTCTATGTGGCTTGCCTAGTAATGAAGTTCTGTCAGTGTATATGGAAGCTTTTATTGATCATTCAAATCCTTATTTTGATTTCCGCGATGCTTCTTTTAGCTCTTGTTTTTTTAAATGTCTTTTATCTGCACAAGATACAGTTGCAGTACAAAAAGCACATAATCTTAGTATCCTAGACCACTGTGATTTTGATGATTGCACTATGTCAGATGAAGTTAGTAGTTATTTAGGTTCTTTGGGATTTCAACTTTAATTTATATTTTCACATTTTATAATTAATGTTGCCAATCGTGAAGGGCAGTTGATAGTGTCTTTGTCTCATGTATATTTTTACATTCAAAGCAGGAGGCATAGTTTTTTTGTTACGCTAGATATAGAGATATAAACGTCCTAAAAAGATTTCATTAAACCACAGCACATACTAATAATCAGGTTAAATTTCAGAATATGGACTATAATTACCTTATAAATAATAAGGATGATTATAATGTACGTATATATAAAAGATGAACAAGTATTTTTAATGATGAAAGTAATCGGTGGCAAGTCAATTGCAACTGATAATACTTGTAAGACTTATAAAGAGCTAAAGAATTTTTTTGATAACGCTCCAGGGGAGCTAGATAATGTTATTAGATTGTATGAGCTGTTAGGTGAAGATGATAGAGAAAAAGAAAATATTGCTAACGTACTAGCGCAACTAAAAGATTACCGTGATCTATTAACTAGGGTTAACATCAAGCAAAGCACAGCAGCTATGGCCGCTGATGATTATCAGGTTGTCATTCCAAAGGGGCTATATGAAATGGTGCTAGATTCTAGGACAAACCCAGATAACTTTTTAAAATCTACAAAACCTATATTTGCTGTTGCCCACAGGAGGATTGGTGATGGCGCAGAAGATAAAGATAGTATTTTGGGGGGTGAATTAAGAGCTGGTTTTACTGCAATAAATGCCGCTGATATAAAAACAACTGGGCCTACTGTTGAGGGTTATAAAAAGCATGTGGCAGCATTAGTTGAAGGTAAAAAATTAGTCTTACCCATGACAGAAAACAAAGATGCAACGCTAAGTAAGCTTGAAAAGGTTTGGCAGGATCTTGGTTATCCACAAGCATCTTGGGATGAGACGGCTAAAGGCACGATTGAGCAGAGAATGGAATATATGAAAACACATGCTCCTGATGATGATTATGATGCAGGTCATCTTGTAGAAGTTTTAGATAAAATTGCTGAGGTTATATTTCTAGGGGAGGCTAGCAATAACTTTAAAACCTTCGCTGCTAATATTTGTGGTAAAAATGATTATGACGATGACACAAAGACCGATACAAGGACCGATAAACTATCAGTTTTAACCCAGTTTTTTTTAGCTTCTGCCAATATATATCTTCATGAGAAATATGAATACAAAACAAACTTAGGTGAGTTTTTTGATAAACATGAAAGTTTTTCTGAGCAGCTAGCTGCAACAGTAAGTGATGCTTTGCTCTCTGATGGTGATGTTGATGTTGATGTTGAAGATGTAATTATAAAATTTTTAGAAACAAATAATTTAATTAGTGCAGTAGCAGATGAAGATATTACTGCTATAAAAAAAGAGTTTAGCACTAATTATTTGAT
>Ga0066610_10000543_pt1 | contig 26048 bp, 28 predicted proteins | sample SaaInlV_DNA_165m_FD_60375 | JGI IMG/M metagenome (GOLD analysis project Ga0066610, IMG submission 60375) | Marine microbial communities from expanding oxygen minimum zones in the Saanich Inlet - SI075_LV_DNA_165m | ecosystem: Environmental > Aquatic > Marine > Unclassified | place: British... | reverse complement strand
GCGAGGAGCGCAGCGACGTCGCAATCCATACCACCCAAGTTATTTAGGCAAGCGCATCGACTCACCTCCGTCAATGACGATTTGGGCAGTTGTCATTTATCAATAATCTTATTGAAGTTTAGGCTGTGGTCTGGCATTTAAGCTAAGGCCGTATTTAAATGAAGATACTGAATAATTAGAATTTATAACCGACAACTAATCCAGCATAACTATAGGTGGGTTTTATTTTATATGTACTAGTAGTGTCTTCATTGTACGGAGTATTGGCTGGGTTAGGGTGGCCGCCTCCTTCATCATAATAATTTGATGAGTTATCATCTATGTGTTTACCAAAAATGGGGTGGTTGTAGTTTTCGATTCGAATTTAACTTGATAAGCTTCTGCCCCTAAATACCAGTTTTCTGACAAGGCATATTTTACGCCAATGCCATACAATAAACCAAAAGTAGAGCCAAATTTTACGGTTGTATCAAGTGCACCATCATCAAAGCCTCCATTTATTTGTAATTCAGACTTTGTCCATGCAGGGCCAACTTTTACATAAGCCAAAATGTTATCCTGGGCATAATAGCCAGGTTCTAGCGTAAGGCCGATTATTTGTTTGATTTTTACTCGCCCATAGACATCGCCAGTACCTTCCACTATTGCGCCACTTGATATATCTACATTGTCTTGTGCATACTCAGAAAGTTTATCTAGCTGCTCGGAGCCATAGTTTTGTGAGCCTATGTTATAAAACACATTAAGAGCCATGTTATAATCTTGCGTACTACGTGAGTAACCAGCTGCGATATTACCTGTAGTATTGCTTTTGCTTATAGTAAAACTGTCATCAGCGTTTATATAAGTAGTTTCAATTGTCTTTACTGTCCCGTATCTATAGCACCAATGCCAACCCCAAAAATCAACATCACCGGTGCATTCCGTTTCATTACTAACTACTTCTTTCTTTAAATTGTTGCTATAACTAGTTGAAATAGGTGATTTGGCATGAGATTTTCCTAAGCCCAGCTGCACATTGTAGCCATCGAAAGCCCTTTCAGCGTAGCTTGGTGTGCTAAGTGCGCACATAATGCTCATTATTATTAGTAAGCATGGTATTTTTATTTTCATGATACTCTCCATGTCTTTGTTTTTCCGATATATCTATATTACCTATGCTATGAATTGTTTTTGACCCTAGCTTGACGCTGCTGTGATCATATTCATGAGTTACTATCCCCTTGAGATAATTTATTTTCCCAGGATCATTCCTTACTATAATTAACCCCACTTTTTATTACAAGCTGCTATTGCTTTGTGACATTAAAGTATTAGCGCATTTTAGCCTGAATTAGCTAAAAGTTTTTCTAGAGTGTGTATGCTATGTTTCCCATCTAAAAATGTTTGGCATTTTAGTATCTTTTTATGTAGAGCAATGTTGGTTGTTATGCCATCGATAATTGTTTCTTCAAGTGCATTTATCATTCTAACTATGGCTACTTCTCTGGTTTGTCCATGACAAATAAGCTTTGCTATCATCGAATCATAGTTGTGTGGGACTTTGTAACTACTATAAATATGTGAATCAAACCTAACTCCAGGGCCACCTGGGGTGTGCAGCATTGTGATTTTGCCAGGGCTTGGAATAAATGTTTCTGGATCTTCTGCATTAATTCTGCACTCTATAGCGTGGCCATCATAAGATATGTCTTCTTGTTTTAAACTTAGTTTTTCGCCTGATGCTACTAGTATTTGTTCTTTTACAATGTCAGTTCCAGTTACCATTTCAGTTACGGGGTGTTCAACTTGGACTCTAGTGTTCATTTCAATAAAATAAAACTCACCATCTTCATATAAAAATTCAAATGTTCCAGCGCCGCTATAGCCTAGTTCTTTGCAGGCAGCAATACATTTGGCACCAATTGCACTGCGGGCTTTAGCGTCTATGCCATAAGCTGTAGCCTCTTCAACTACTTTTTGGTGACGTCGTTGCATAGAGCAATCTCTCTCTCCAAGATGAATAGCATTGCCATGCATATCACCAATAACTTGGATCTCAATATGCCTGGGTTTAGTTAAAAACTTTTCCATGTATACTTGATCATTATTAAATGCAGCTTTCGCTTCTGCTTTAGTCGTTTTAATTGCAGCTATTAAATCGTCTTCAGAGTGTACAACACACATGCCGCGCCCACCGCCGCCACCAGAAGCTTTGATTAGAACAGGGTAGCCAATTTTAGTTGCTATAGCTTTATTTTGTTTAGCGTCATTGCCAAGGCTGCACCCAGATCCTGGGACACATGGGACTTTAGCTTTTTGCATAAACGCAATTGCATTTAGTTTATCACCCATGCAGTTAATTATCTCAGGTGTTGGTCCAATAAAAGTAAAGCCACTTTTTTTAGTTTGCTCTGCAAAGTCAGCATTTTCAGAAAGAAAACCATAGCCTGGATGGATAGCATCAGCATTAGTTATTTCAGCAGCGCTCAGTATTGCAGGGATATTTAAGTAGCTTTGCATGGGGCTTGCAGGCCCTATACACACAGCTTCATCTGCAAGTTTAACATGCATAAGATCTTTGTCTGCGCTAGAATATGCAGCCACAGTTTTAATCCCAAGTTCTTTACATGCTCGTTGTATTCTAAGGGCAATCTCACCTCTATTTGCAATTAGGACCTTTTTAATCATGTTTAATTCTCTTCAATAATGAATAGTGGAGCGCCGAATTCAACGGGGTGCTCATTGCTTACGATTACTTTTTTTATTATTCCAGCTTTTTCAGCCTTTATTTTATTAAACATTTTCATCGCTTCTATTAAACACAGCACATCTCCAGCTGCTACAGTTTGTCCTTCTTTTACAAAGGGCCCAGCTCCTGGAGATGAGCTTAGGTATACGGTGCCGACCATTGGTGAGTTTATTTCTGTGCCTGATATTTTATTTTCAACTTGCTTTATTGTCTCTTTGTCTTTTATTAATGCTGGTGTTTCTGCAACGCTGTGTGAAACCACGGTGTTTTGGCGTGCTACTTTTATTTTACTGTCTTTTTCAGTTATTTCTATTTCAGATAGATTGCATTGCTCTAAAAGCTTAGCTAGTTGTTCTATTGTTTTTGGATCATAATTCATGTTTTATCCTTCTATAGTAGTTGATTGTTGCTCTATGTGCAGTTTAAGTGCTTCTAATGCTAGTATATAGCTGTTGGCACCAAGGCCGCATATAGTTCCAAGCGCAATCTTAGAAAAGTAAGATTGATGTCTAAACTGTTCACGTTTTGCAAGGGACGACAGATGTACTTCAATAAATTGAAGCTCAGTAGCTAGCAGGGTGTCATAGATTGCAATGCTTGTATGGGTAAATGCTGCTGGGTTAAAAATTAGGAAGTCATAATCCTTATAGTTTGCAGTTATAAAGTCTATGATTTCTCCTTCGTGATTACTTTGTTTAACAAGTAGTTCATATCCATAACTATTTGCTTTTTGTTGCAGAGCAAAATTAATATCTTCTAGATTCAAGGTGCCATATATATGAGGCTGTCTTTGCCCTAAAAGATGTAAATTCGGCCCATGTATTACCATTAACTTTGTCATTGCCTGATTGTGCCGTAACTAATTTTTCATGTCCAGTTCTTTGTTAGATATACTAGATAAAAAACATGTTTTCGTTGCTTTTATCGAAAATTTATTGATTTGATTGTTGACCAATAGCGAAGCTACGGTTATTATCTCAACTTACGGGGTATAGCGCAGTCTGGTAGCGCGCCTGCTTTGGGAGCAGGATGTCGGGGGTTCGAATCCCTCTACCCCGACCAACGCAGTTCTTTTATAGAATTTAGCGCTTGTAGCTCAACTGGATAGAGCATCGGCCTTCTAAGCCGAGGGTTGCAGGTTCAAGTCCTGCCAAGCGCACCACTTATGGTGAGCGTAGCTCAGTTGGTAGAGCCCCGGATTGTGATTCCGGTTGTCGTGGGTTCGAGCCCCATCGTTCACCCCATTTTTTGTGTAGATATGGGTAAATATGCTTTATTAGGTGGCAAAGTTTCTAGTAGCTTGTCACCTAAGATATATAAAACATTCTTTGATCATCATGGCTTGAATATAAATTACTCACTGTATGATTGTGCACCAGAAGATCTAGCTGATAAATTGTCTTGCTTAAAAAAGCAAGGCTATGATGGTTGCAATATCACTAATCCTTTAAAGCAAATCGCGACCCAATATGCTTCAGTAGATAATCTAACTGCAATGTTTGGGGCTGCTAATGTCATTAAGTTTTCTGCTAATGAATCTGATTGCGCATTCAATACAGATGGAGTAGGGCTTGTTCGTGACCTGTTGCGGATCGGATGTATTAAGGGAGCTAAAATTTTAATTTTGGGCGGTGGCGGCGTCATTGCAGCAATTTCTTATAATTTAATAACTGCTGGTGCAGACGTTATAATTGCAGCTAGAGATGTATCAAAGTTACAGGTGTCATTAAAAGGTTTGAGTGATTATAATTTTAATATGATTAATCTTGCTAGTGTTAAGCGCGGTTATGATATTGTAATAAATGCTACCAGCACAACTTTGTCTGACTTAATTCCAAGTTTGCCAGAAGATTTGCTGCTAAATTGTCATCTTTACTATGATTTGTCTTATGCCGATTCAGCTATTCAATCATTGCTGTTGGCAAGTGATTTAGGTGTGCCTAATTGTGTGTCAGGTATGGGTATGCTTGTATATCAGGCTGCTCATGCAATGCAGATATGGACAGGGCACATGCCTAGCGATTCTATTATTTTGGATACAATTTGCAAACTTGATGCTTAAATTTGGCTTGCTGCAGTTATTTTAAGATATGGTTGTTTTAAATTGCTGATAAACATCGCTGTTAATTTAATTTCTGTTGCAGTGTTTAGGCTGTCGATTAGTATAGCCTCTGCGTTAGTTGCTGTCGCTTGTATTACTTCTGGTATTGAGAAGGGATGGTTGTCCTTAACAAGTGAGGATTTTTGTCCTAGCATTAGTTTTATTTTAACTTGAGCTTGCCCACTTTTATTATATGAGAGCCTGCTTTTTGCTAGAATTATTGCTATTGCCGTTAGAGTCCGTTTCTGTAAATTTCCTTGAGATTTCATATTTACAGAGTACAAAATGAGAACAACCTTGTCAAGTTTATTTTTAAGAAACTAGTGTTTTAAATAAATAAAGCTTAAAATGAATTCTGATTGTAAATTATGGTTTGTTAATGTGTTTAAATTGATGTTGTCACTTAGAAGATTCGTTGCTAATTTTTTCAGCTTTATCTTCATGTCGTTTGTGCGTGCAGTGTCTTATCTCCGCCCATCTTTACGTTATTTTATAGGGAGTGGTTTAGGTAGACTTGTGTTTTTTATTTTGAAAGACAGATCTAAAATAATAAAGACTAATTTGAATTTATGTTTCGAATCAGATGCCAGTGTGGATCTGAAAAAACTATACAAAGATACGGTAAAAGATCTAGGGGTAGGGCTGCTTGAGTCTGGGGTTGGGCTGTTTCGCTCGGATAAATACATTATAAGTAAAATGAAAGTATCCGGGTTTGGTTCTGTTAAAAAACATTACGGCGATGGCCAACCAATTATTATACTTATCCCTCATTTTAGTCATATGATGTTGGCTGTTCGAGTTTGTGGGATTTTAATGCCGTCTTGTTTGCTGCGGCGCTCTCAGAATAATCCAGTGATTGAGGAGGCTACTGTCTCTACAATAAAAGCAAACTTTGATGCAATGGTTATGCAAAAAGACACAAGAGGCATTATTAAGCAGCTTAAGCAAAAAAATATCTTATTAATGCTGCCAGATCATGATCTTGGCGCTACTAGATCTGTTTTTGCTGATTTTTTTGGCGTTAAAACAGCTACAGTTAAATCTATTTCAAAACTTGCAAAGTTATGCCAAGCCAAGGTGATCACCGCATCTTTTTTACGCTGCAATGACCTTAGTTATATTATTGATTTTAAAGATATAAGTTCTGATTTGATTTTGGATGATTATGAGGCTGATGCTGCATATATAAATGCTGTTTTTGAGGCTTATATAAAGAAAAATCCAAGTCAGTATTATTGGTGTCACAGGCGATTTAAAACTAGACCTCATGGCGAAGATGGGTTTTATAGTTAGGTGAAATTTAGTAATTTATTCTACTCAATACTTGACTTGAAAGCTTTGCTGTCCAATAATACAAGGCTATGCGAGAGTGGCGGAATTGGTAGACGCGCTGGATTTAGGTTCCAGTAGGCTATGCCTGTGAGAGTTCGAGTCTCTCCTCTCGTACCATTTTTTAATAGGTTGGTGCGATAACAATGAAAATTACAGTTGATAAATTAAAAGGCTTAGAGAAAAAAATGCATGTCGTTATTCCTGCAGCTGATTTTGATAGTGCGATAAATAAAAAATTTAATGAAGTGGTTAAAACTATAAGTTTGCCAGGCTTTAGAAAAGGGAAAATTCCAGCTAATATTGTCCATGGAAGATATGATGGCGCTATTTTAGGCGAAGTTACTCAAGATTTGATTTCTTCTTCATTGCAGAATGCTCTTAAAGACAAAGACTGCATGCCTGTTGCTGTTCCTAGTGTTGATGTAAAGAAAAGCGAGAAAGGTTCTGACTTGGAGTATGAGGCAGTATTTGAAGAATATCCGAAGATTGAAACCTTAGATTTATCTAAATGTAAAGTCACAGTGCCAGAAACTGATGTTACTGAAAAAGATATTGATGCAGCCGTAGAATCTATTAGGGGCCAAAAAACAACTTGGGAAGTAGCTGATGCTAAATCCGTTAAAGGCAACCAGGTTACTGTTGATTTTGTTGGAACAGTTGATGGTGTTGAGTTTGAAGGTGGAAGCGCCAATGATTTTAAAGTTGTTTTAGGTTCAGGTAGTGTTCTGCCTGAGTTTGATAAAGCATTAACCGGCGTTAAGGCTGGAGATAGCAAAAAGGCAAAGGTGCCATTTCCTAAGGATTACCATAGTGAGAGTCTGGCAGGGAAAAAAGCAGTGTTTTCTTTGGAAGTTAAAGAAGTTGCAGCTCCAGTACTACCTGAGGTTAATGAAGAATTTATTAAAAATTTTGGTGTTGAATCTGGTACAGAAAAAGATTTTAGAGAGCAGGTTAAGCAGCCTCTAGAGACAGAGGTAGGTCGTCTTGTATCTGATCTAAAGCAAAGCCGTGTTTTTGAAATGCTAGAAAAGCAGTATAAAAAAGTTTTAGTTCCTAATACCTTGGTTGCAGAAGAGATAAAAAGCGCCATAAAAAACACACCGAACGCAGAATCAAATAAAGAGCTGCAGGATATAAAGCCTGGTGATAAGCATGTAATTGCAGAAAACTCACAAAGAAAAGTTTTTTTATCGTTGATATGCCAGCATTTATTATATGATTACAAAATAGAGCTTGATAATGACAAGTTTGAGTCATATGTAAAAAGTTTGGCTGGTTCTTATATGCAAGAAGCTGAATTTATGCAGTGGTTCCATAGCGATAAAGCTAGAGTTGAACAGGTTAAGGCGACAGTTCTACAGATTCAGTTAATTGATGCTGTGCTTGAAAAGTCTACTGTAAAAGTAGAAAAAATTGATTTTGAAAAATTACGAAAAACTGTAAACGGATAATTTAGTAAGGAGAGAAGGAGTGTCGAATTATAATCATTTAGTTCCTATGGTGGTAGAGAAATCATCTCATGGGGAGCGGTCATATGACATATTTTCAAGGTTGCTTAAAGAGCGCGTTATTTTTTTAGTAGGGCCTATTGAAGAGAATATGGCAAACTTAATTGTGGCGCAGTTATTGTTTTTAGAGTCTGAAAATCCGCAAAAAGACATTTCCCTTTATATTAATTCTCCTGGGGGCTCTGTGTCAGCTGCGATGGCAATATACGACACTATGAATTTTATTAAGCCAGATGTGAGTACTCTTTGTATAGGTCAGGCAGCAAGTGCAGGTGCTTTGTTGCTTTGCTCAGGTACACAGGGAAAACGTTTTTGCCTACCACATGCAACAGTAATGATTCACCAAGTTTTAGGTGGTTTCCAAGGCCAGGGTTCAGATATTGAAATCCATGCAAAAGAAACAAGGCGTGTTAGCGATACTCTTAATAAAATTTTATCTAAGAACACTGGTAAAACAGTGTCACAAATAGAAAAAGATACTAATAGAGACAACTTTATGGCAGCTGAATCTGCGCAGGAGTATGGCTTAGTCGATGCTATTTTGCATGAGCGTGGCAAAGATCACAAGTAACTACTATTTACACAACTAAATTGCATTTTTTATCTACAGTGGTTTATACTATTACTGTGAATATAACTTTATGGGTTTTTAAATTATGGTAAAGCCAACATCAAAAAAATTATGCTGCTCATTTTGTAATAAAATTCAGGATGAAGTGAAGAAGCTAATAGCTGGGCCTTCAGTGTTCATTTGTAACGAGTGTGTTATTTTATGTAATGAAATACTAGTTGAGGAAGAGCAAGCTGACACTGGTGATACAGACTCTGGTTCTGCTAAACTACCACACCCTGAAGAAATAAAAGGTTCGCTTGATAAATATGTTATAGGGCAAATTGCTGCTAAAAAAACTTTAGCAGTAGCTGTATATAACCACTATAAAAGGTTGCAAGTTGGAATAGGTGGTGAGGTTGAAATTGGTAAAAGTAATATTTTATTAGTTGGGCCAACTGGTACTGGTAAAACGCTATTAGCCCAAACATTGGCTATTAAGTTAGATGTTCCTTTTGCAATAGTTGATGCTACAAGTTTAACTGAAGCTGGCTATGTTGGTGAGGATGTTGAAAATATTATTCTTAAATTACTACAAAATTGTGATTTTGATGTTGAAAAAGCACAAAGAGGAATTATATATGTTGACGAAATAGATAAAATAGCGCGAAAATCTGACGGCCCATCGATCACTAGAGATGTCTCTGGCGAAGGGGTTCAACAGGCATTATTAAAAATGATAGAAGGCTCTGTTGTATCTGTGCCGCCTCAAGGTGGCAGAAAGCACCCTAGCCAAGAGTACATTCAAGTTGATACTAAAGATATTTTATTTATCTGCTCTGGAGCTTTTTCTGACTTAGATAAAATAATTTTAAATAGAACAGCAAAAACAAGCATAGGATTCTCAGCTCCGGTAATGTCAAAGTTAGACTCTGTCTCATACAACCGCTTGATAGCTCAAGTTGAGCCTGAGGATATTGTTAGATTTGGTTTAATTCCTGAGTTTGTTGGTAGATTACCCGTGATCACAACTCTTCAAGAACTGGATGAATCTGCGATGGTTAAAATATTGACCGAGCCCAAAAATTCCCTGGTAAAACAATATGCTAAGCTATTTGAGCTAGAAAATACAGAGCTAGAATTTACACCAGACGCATTGAAAGAATTAGCAAAAAAAGCACTGGCCAGAAAGACTGGAGCAAGGGGTTTAAGGTCTATAGTTGAAAATATTTTATTAGATATTATGTATACTTTGCCATCTAAGAGTAAGTTAAGTAAGGTTATTATAGATAAAGATGTGGTTTCTAAAGGCAATGAACCCTTATTGGTTTTTGAAGGTTCTGCCCAAAGTAAAAAGCGTATCAACGACTCTAATTAACGAGAATTTTTTTTATGACTGATCAATTAAAGAATTATCCAGTATTACCTCTTAGAGATACTGTAATGTTTCCGTATATGGTTGTACCTTTATTTGTTGGCCGCAAAAAAACAATAGCGTCTCTTAACTATGCACAAGAAAATAACCAAGAAATTTTTTTAGTGGCTCAAAAGAACCCCGAAGTTGAATCTCCTAAAAAGAAAGATCTATTTGAGTATGGTTGTATTGCAAAAATACTACAAATTTTAAAAATACCAGATGGCACTGTAAAAATACTAGTTGAAGGCAAGTGTCGAGCTAGGTTAAATAGTTTTTCAAGTAAAGGTAGCTTCTACAACGCTACTTTAGATGTTTTTAATGAAGAAGAGAGTTTAGACGTAAACATGGCTGAACCATTGTTACGCTCACTAAGTCATGATTTTGATGATTATACTAATTACTGTGACATTATTACTTCTGATATGTTAATTTCATTACGTGGCCTGGATGATCCAGGGCGCTTTGCAGATGCTATTGCAATGCATTTGCCTTTAGCGGTAGAAGATAAGCAGGTAGTGCTAGAGGAGCTAGATATAGGCCTAAGAGTAGAGTTGTTGCTAGGATTTCTACAGCGTGAAATTGAGTGGTCAAAAGTTGAGAAAAAAATACAAGATAAAGTTAAAAATCAAATTAAAGATGACCAAACTAGGTACTATAATTTAAAGAAATTAGAAGCTTTAAAGAAAGAGATGTCAGATGATTCAGAGTATTCTGATCTAGATGAAATAGATGAGTTAGAAAAGCGTTTATTAGCATTGAAGCTAACTAAGGAAGTAAAAGATAAGGTAGTAAGTGAGCTTAGTAAATTAAAGCAAATGGCACCTATGTCTGCAGAAGCTACTGTTGTCAGAAGTTATTTAGAATGCATAGTAGATTTGCCATGGGATGAAATGAGTCCCTCGACATATAGCATAAAAGAAGCAGAGGACAAACTTAATACTGACCATTATGGTTTAGAGGAAGTAAAAGATAGAATCCTTGAATTTTTAGCTGTGCAGCTTAGAGTTAAAAAAGTAAAAGGGTCAATTTTGTGTTTAGTTGGGCCGCCAGGAGTTGGAAAAACTTCTCTAGGAAGATCTATTGCAAATGCTATGGACAGGGAGTTTGTACGAATTTCTCTAGGTGGTGTTAGAGATGAGTCGGAGATAAGGGGGCATAGAAAAACATATATTGGCGCCATGCCTGGCAGAATAATAAAAGCCATGAAAAAAGCTAAGGTTTCAAACCCATTGATACTCTTAGATGAAATAGACAAAATGGGTATGGACTCGCGTGGTGACCCTGCTTCTGCATTGTTAGAAGTTTTAGATCCAGAACAAAACTCCATGTTCATTGATCATTACTTAGAAGTTGATTATGACTTATCGAATGTAATCTTTATAACTACAGCAAATAGTCTCAACATGCATCCAGCGTTAAGAGACCGTTTAGAGATAATAAGAATATCAGGATATACTGAGTTAGAGAAAATAAATATTGCTAAAAACTTTTTGTGGAAAAAATCTACAGACGCTGTTGGTATTTTAGATGATGAGGCTAGTATTTCTGAAGAGGCAATAACCGACATTATTCGTTATTATACTAGGGAATCTGGTGTTAGATCTTTAGATAGGTCTCTTGCAAAAATATGCAGAAAAGCTGTAAAAAATGACTTAAGTGATGACAAATCTAATTCGATTAATATCAGCACCAGATCCATAGAAAAATATCTTGGGGTTAAGCAGTTTAAATTTGGTGTAGCAGAGGAGTTAAGTCAGATTGGAATTGTTAGGGGTATGGCTTGGACTGAAGTAGGAGGAGAACTTCTTACTATAGAAGCTGTAGTCTTACCTGGCAAAGGTAAAACGATCTATACAGGCAGTTTAGGCAATGTTATGAAAGAGTCTATTCAAACGGCTATGTCAGTCGTAAGAAGTAGAGCTAGCATACTTAACATAGAACACAAGTTTTACCAGGACTATGATATTCATGTCCATGTGCCAGAAGGTGCTACTCCTAAAGATGGACCAAGTGCTGGTATAGGAATGTGCATCGCTTTAGTTTCTGCATTAAACAAAGTTCCTGTGAAAGCTACTGTTGCTATGACAGGTGAAGTAACTTTACGGGGTGAAGTCCTTGAAATTGGTGGTCTTAAAGAAAAATTGCTTGCTGCACTAAGGGGTGGTATTACTGATGTAATAATACCTGAAGGTAATAAAAAGGATTTGAAGGAGATACCTAAGGAGGTCTTAGCTGGAATAGATATTCATGCTGTTCAGTGGATTGATCAAGTGTTGGAATTATCCTTAGATAGTAGGCATAAGCACCCGACTATAAAGAAAAAAGACTCTGGAGCTGGCATAAAAAAGAAAAGTTCTGTCGCTAGTAGTTCTTCACGAAAAGATATCCTTTAAATGGCGAATAATTTTCCAAAAAAAGAACAGCAACAAGCTTTATTAGATTTAACAGATTATATTTGTGAGCGTGCTCTATATTTTAAAGCCTCTGCTGCCAGTGTTAGCATTTCAAGCACTGAAGGTCATGATTTGTCTTTTGCAGATGGTGCTGTAGAGTCTTTAGAGTTTAAGGGTGGCTATGATATTTCAATATCTATCTATATTGGTAACAAGGTAGCATCTTTTTCTACATCTGATATTCGCAGGCCAATATTAGACAATGCTATTTCTTCCTTGTGTAATAAAGTTGTATATTTAGAAGAAGACCCACATGCTAAATTACCTGATAAGGATTTACTTGCATATAGCCATAAAGATTTACAGTTATACTACCCATGCGATATAAGTATTCCAGAGCAGATTTCAAGATTAAAAGAATGTGAAATACATGCGCTTGCATATAACTCTAGCATTAAACAGTGCGAGAGTGTTTCTTTTAATTGCTCATCTGGATATTTAGTTTATGCAAATACGCATGGTTTGCGTGCAGCATATAGTAATAGTTTTTATAATTTAACTTGTTCATTATTAGCCTCTGACAAGAATAATACTATGCATAGAGATTATGCATATACGCTTTCAAGGGATCCAGCTGCTTTGAGGTCTGTCAATGATATTGCAATAGAGGCTGCGAGTAACACTTTAGCTAGAATTGGTGCAAGAACAATAAAATCACAAAAAAGTAGGATTCTATTTTCACCACGAACAGCAAAGTCATTAATTGGTTGTTTTTTACATGCTATAAGTGGTAGCAGTATTTATCGTCGAGCTAGTTTTTTGCAAGGATGTATTGATAAAAAGGTTTTTAGTGATTTTGTAAGCATCATAGATGACCCTTTTATTATAGCTGGGATTGGTAGTAGCTATTGTGATGCAGAGGGAGTTGCAACAAAGAAAAGGGAGTTAGTGAAAGGTGGCGTTTTACAGGGGTACTTACTTAACTCATACACAGCAAGCCAATTAGGTATGAATAGCACTGGGAATGCTGGGGGCCCTCATAATATATGTGTTAGTAGTTCATCGGGAGACTTACAGCAGATGCTGCAAGAGTTAGGGACTGGCCTTTATGTTACTGAGCTTATGGGGCAGGGTACTAATATGATTACAGGTGACTTTTCTAAAGGTGTTTTTGGGTTTTGGGTTGAAAATGGTATAATTTCTTATCCAGTTCATGAAGTTACCATAGCTGCTAATTTAAAAAACATTTTTTTAAATTTAGTTGCTATAGGTGGTGATGTTGATATGTATGGCGCAGTTCGTACAGGCTCTTGGTTAGTTGAAGAAATGACAATAGCAGGTTTGTAGTCTATGAAAAGACATCGTTTTATTTTTTTATTAATACTTTTTAATTTGAATTTATGTTTCGCTTGGGGGCAAACAGGACATCGAGTTGTAGGGAAAATAGCAGAAAACCATTTAACACCTGCAGCAAAAAAAGAAATATATTCTATTACTCATGGCGTCAGTTTAGCAGAGCTGAGTACTTGGCTTGATGATATTAAATCCGATAGTGATTATAAAAAATATACCTCATGGCATTATATAGAAATTCCAGATGTTACATCATATGATGGCTCTAATAAAAACCCTAAGGGTGATTTGATATCTGGCATTAGTTTTGCTGTGGATGCACTGAAGCATAAAGGAAAAAATGACATTGAATCTATAGCTATCTTAGTTCATTTAATGGGCGATCTACATCAGCCATTACATGTTGGAAATGGAATAGATAGGGGGGCTAATGGATGTATGGTAAATTGGTTTGGCAAGAATAAAAGAGTTAGTTTACATAGGGTTTGGGATAGTTACTTAATTAATAGTCGAGGTTTAAGTTATACAGAGATGGCGCAATTTATCGATAATATAGGTGATGATGAGGTTTCTGAAATTCAAAAAAACACACCACTTGAGTGGGCGATTGAGTCCAGAAAATTACATGACAATATGTATCCAGACTCTTTAGATCATAATTGGCATAGTTATTGTGATGCATCTAGTGGTCATAAGGTACCCACGCTATCATACAAGTATATATATAATAGCAAGAAGCTGGTAAATGAACGCTTACTGAAAGCAGGAGTTCGGCTGGCGGGAATTTTAAATAGTATTTATAGCTAGGTTTTTATATATAGAACTCATGTCCTAGATAAATTTCTTTTATTTTATCATTGCTGAGTATTTGCTTAGCTGTGCCTGATTGTATTATTTCACCATTATGCATGATATCGGCTCTATCACATATTTTTAATGTTTCTCTAACATTGTGGTCGGTAATTATTACGCCTATATCATTGTTTTTTATGTCAATTATTATTTGTTTTATTTCTGAGATTGATACAGGGTCAATTCCTGCAAAAGGCTCATCAAGTAATATGAATTTTGGTGAGATAGCTAGTGCTCGTGCGACTTCAACCCGGCGTCTTTCACCTCCAGAGACGTACGTGCCTAATGTATTTCTTATTTTCATAAGTTGGAATTGGTTCAGTATTTCTTCAGTTTTTGCATGCTTTTCATCTTTACTAAGATGTGTTTGCAGTTCTAACACTGAGTATATATTATCGCGGACAGTTAGCCCCCTAAAGATAGATGAGTCTTGAGGCAGGTAAGCTACACCAAGCTTTGCTCTTTTGGGTAGCCTTTTTGTTGTGATGTCAACACCATTTAATAACACTTTGCCGCTGTCACATTTAGTTAGACCGGCGATAACATGGAATGTTGTGCTTTTGCCCGCGCCATTAGGCCCTAGTATACCTATTATCTCATTTTGAGCAACAGCGATATTTACATCATTTATTATTGTTTTTCTTTGATATTTTTTGCTAATATTTTCAGCTTTTAACGTATTTATTAATGGCATTTTTTTCCCGTGATATGCTTTGGCATAACTGACAATTACATGGAAATTATAACATTATTTGCGCATTATGCCACAATTAAGTTAGGGTCATATATTATCTTTGGTTACGACATGATATTTATAATTTTATGGTTGAATTATGTTTTATATGCTATACTTAATTATGTAATTTGTTTTTACAAAATAAGGAGCTATTATGGATATTAAGTTTACTGGTCAAAATTTAGAAGTTACTCCAGCAATTAGAGACTATGCAAGTAAAAAACTATCGAGACTTATTAGTCATGGTGCTCATATCACTTCAGTTCAAATAAGCTTCCACGTTGAGCATAATGACCAAATAGCAAAAGCTACGGTATGTGTTCCGGGTCATGATGTTTTTGCACAGCAGAAGTCGAGTGACCTTTATAAATCAATTGACTTGCTAGTAGATAAACTTCTTAGCCAGCTTGATAAACATAGTTAATTAAAGCTAAACTTTTAAAATTTGGTTTATTTTTACTAAGTCAGATATTAAGCCATTTTTTGCTTTTAGCTGCTTTATTGATTGGTTATGCTTCTGTGCTATTCCGCCTAAGGTGTCTCCAGGCTTTATCTTGTATGTTGTTGTTTTGTTAGATTGTTTTTTCTTTGTCCAGAGAATTATTTCATCATTTTCTTTTAGTTTTTTGCGGGCATTAATATTGTTCCAGAATTCTATTTGTCCTAATGTTACATTGTATTTGTTGGCAATAATAGTAACCGTGTCACCTGCTTTTACTTTATGGATGGTGATTTTAGGTCCTGGAATTTTGTCTTGTGACACTTGTGAGCTTATTCTGTAGTCATTGTTTTTTATGTCAACTATATTCATTGTATTGGGTATAGTTAGAATTTGGTTTATTTTTATTATATCACTTTCTAGCTTGTTTGTGGTTTTTATTATGTCTGTTGTCGTCGCATATTTATTAGCAATTTCGCTAATAGAGTCGCCCATGACAACTGTGTGCCTTTTCCACTTTGTGGTTAATTCTTTATTAAACATTATATTATTTAAGCGTTGCTTAAATATTTCAGTTTGTTCAATTGGGATTATAATTGTGGCTGCTATTTTTGGTGGTGTGGCCATTCTTCTGTAGCCGGGGTTGTAGAGCCTTAATGTCCCAATATCAATATTGGCCATGTTAGCTATTTGATTAAGATCAACTTGTTTTGGGATGTTAAATGTTGAGAATTTTGTATCATTTTCAATAGATGGCAGTGATATTTTATATTTATCTGGGTTTTGGATTATTTCTTTTAATGCTATTAGTTTTGGCAGGTAAGATTTTGTTTCATCTGGTAATTTTAATGTCCAAAAATTAGATATCTTCTTGAGTTTTTGTTTGTTTACAGCTTTTCTAACTTTGCCTTCACCTGAATCATATGCTGCAATTGCATTAAGCCAATTTTGGTTAAAATAATCGCCTAAGTATGTTATGTAGTTTAATGCTGTTTTTGTTGATTCTATTATGTCACGTCTTCCATCATACCACCAGTTTATGGTCACTCCATATCCTGAGGCGGTTCCAGGCATCATTTGCCAAATCCCTGTTGCACCAGCATGAGAGTATGCAAATGGATTAAAGTTACTTTCGATGAAAGGTAATAGAGCTATTTCCCCTGGCAGTCCTTTTTCTTCTACCTGACTTACTATGTACTCTAAGTATGGCTCTGAATTTTTTATTATTTTGTTTAAATGCTCTGGGTGTGTTTTATACCATTTTAGTTGTGCTTGGACTGCAGGTACATTTTTATAATTATCTGGTAGGCTGAAATCAGCTCTAATTCTGTCCCATATGTCGTATGTTATTATTTTAGGTAGCCAATTTTCAGCTAGCGTTCTCTCACATACGCAGCAAATAATAAATATTTGCATACTCATTTTGAGGCAACGCATTATTTTTAATATATCCATATTAGCTATATTTACAAAGGAACAGATTAAATTCTACCTAAAACTAAAATATTAGACAACTAAATTGTATTGTATTATTTTTAATTTTATATATGTTTGATTTTGAAGAAAAAGTTCAAATAGCTCGTGGCAAGCCTGCCTATTGATAATAATTGTTTATGGTGTGCCTACCAGTATTGTATTGATGGCCGTAACTTGGATATATTCCATGCCAAATTCTCTGCTACTCATAAAAGAATAATAGGGTGTGCTAGCTATGTTTTTTGGTATAGATTTATCTTTATTATCTTTAAGCTGAATACTGGTTTCGTATATGCCTTTATCAAAGATGTGCCATTTTGTTTCTTTTGCTCGGCTAGTTGGATTTTCTGTTTTATTCTCATAGGCTTCAAAACATGCGGAGCAGATGCCATGGCGATCAAATATTCCTATTTTTTCATTAAATAATGTGGTTTTATCTTTCTGTTGCTTAATGCTGGTGCCTGGTATTACAATTTTCTCTTTATCTTCAGTGCAGCAGAGGCAATAGTTATGTTCCTTTTCGAGAGTTCCTTTTATATTTTCATTTTTTATTTTACTTACATCAGGTCGAGTTTGTTGAATGAAAATCCAGTTATCTGTGCGGCTAATATCAATATTGATCTGTGTGTTACAGGGAATCATATCATATAAAAAACTTGCTATAGAAGATGCAGCTTCCATTGAGGCGGCTAGCATTACTGTGTTAAGTACAAAAAAAGAAATAGGTAATAATGTTAATACGTCTGGGCATACGATGATTAATATTGCTGCACTACCAAGCATCCAGGAGTGTTGTTCATTATTTACTAGGGCGAGAGCTGTAAATGCAGATAGCTGAATCCACACTAACATTAAAAAGCTTGGGTTAAAGCTAGCTATAATTATTGATATTGACAATGCCGTAATGAGTTGGGCTGTTTGTTTCATTAACTGTTTGTTCATTCTTACCTCCTTTCAAGACTATTTTAAATACTATCATCTCAACCTTAAGGAAACCTTAAGAGTTAATGATAACAAGAAAAAAATGTATTGTAACTATATTGTTATGAATAGACGTTCGTTTTGCGTTTATTTAACGCTCCCTGATGGCGGAGGTGGGAAGCTATAACGGATGGATTGCGACGTCGCTGTGCTCCTCGCAATGACGGGGGTGGGCACTACAAAACAACTATTTCACTCCATTAGTTAATGGTCTGCCCCTATGGGGGTAGTATAGACAAGGTGGGTAGGGTAGTAATGCACAAATTTTATTTATGCACCAAGTATCGCATCAGGTGGTGTTTGAGGCGCTGCATTAGGTGGTGTTTGAGGCGCTGCATTAGGTGGTGTTTGAGGCGCTGCATCAGATGTAAGATTATGTGTGGCTATATGGGGCTCTTGTCTAAAAGAGGCGGCTTGAGTAGGCTGGTCTGCAGGGTGCGCCTTAAAGCGCCTATTTTCTATTATACTGTGATCGTGCCTGGAGTTATTAAAACAATGCCATGTTGCTTCTACTAAATTTGTTAAAGGGTTTTTAACAGAACCATGCTGATTTATGCTCGGGAAGCAGCTCGAGCAAACTGCGTGATTTTCATGTTTTACGACTAGCTCTTTAATACTTGTGCTTGGGAAATAAATATGGTCTTTGTCTTCAAGGCAGACGCAGCAAGAGTACTCACCTTTAGGCAAAACCGCTAAATTAGGCAGTTCAGGCCTTGAAATATAATTAAAGTAAAAGTCATAAACAAAAATATTTAATGCTTTATAAAGTGAATTTGCTATAAATGCTGCTGTAAAAAATATAAGCCCTACTAATGAAATGGTGGATTTTAATGTATTTAATATAACGCCAGATATGATTTCTGCTAATAAAACAGCAGCTATAATAGTGAATCTTGTATGTAGTGTTAAATTCATGCCAATTATAATGGGCCACGTTAAAGCCGTTGGCATTGTTAACATTGCAATTATACCGGCGGTAAATAAAATAAATATGATTTTCATTATTGTCTCTTTAAATATGTTGAGTGTATCTTATAGCATAAAAAAACATTTTGCAACTATGACGTTGAAAACAAAGGCTTTTACTTGTTAGGTTTTTTTAAAGGGAAGACTAGCCTTTAATTTATGGTTTAGGTTCATTGATCGAGATATTTTCTTCTTGTATAGCAGTCGTGGTTTGAGTAGGTTTTACTGTGAGTATAGGGTTTACGTTAAAATTTATATTGTCTCTTGTGCTGTGATCATAGCTGGAATTTTTAAAACAATGCCATGTTGTTTCTGGCAAATTTGTTGAAGGATTTGTATTTGCTATGCCGTGCTGCTTCATCTCTGAGAAGCATCTTGAACAAACTGCATGAGTTGTATGCACCACTACGTTCTCTTTAATACTGCTATTTGGGAAATATACATGGCCTTCATCTTCAAAACAGACGCAGCAAGAGTGTTGGTCTTGAGGTGAGCTAGGTGAAACTGGCAAAATAGGTGAGTTAATAGCGCTAGGGCCTACTGCGTAATTAAAGTAAGAATAGTAAGATAAGTTTACAATTGATTTTGCTATAAAATTTGATATTAATGCATTAACAAATGCAACCAGAACAACTGCTATGCCTGCAATAAAAATACTTGTATTTAAGTTGTTTCTTGAAGATTTCATGCATTCTGTAAATAAAGATAATGGTATTAGGGCACTAGAGTAACTTATTAAGTCACATAAGATTAATATATTTGTAATTTCGATTAAAAAATATATAACTACAACTATAGGTAGAGTTAAATTTATATTTATTATCGTAGCTAAAGCTATTGGTAGCAGCAACCCTAAAGTAAAAGAAAGGACTATTTCTATAGATTTTTTATCCATATTAATACACTCATAAATAATATTAATATATTAATAATATCGATTAAATCTTAAGGTTTTCTTAAGTGAAGTTGTTTTTATAGTTTTACTGTAAGTCTGTTTAGCCTGTTGTGTCTTTCCAGGCTCTTAATTCACGGAATATTGCTATTTTATCTTGTGGTATGATTTTGCGGTTTTTTACTAAAGATTCTATAACTGTATTATTGTCAGTTCGTAGAAATGGGTTGGTAGCTAGCTCTGTTGATAATATTGCAGGAACGGTAGGTAAGTTTTGCTTGCGTAATAGTTTTGCTTCTTCATATCTTTTTTGTATTTCCAAGTTATGTGGTTCTACTAACATAGCGAATTTTAAATTTGCTAAAGTGTATTCATGGCCGCAGTATATATTTGTTGTGTTTGGAAGGGACTTTATTATTTGCATAGAGTTATACATTTGTTCTGCTGTACCTTCAAATATTCTTCCCATCCCAGCTGTGAATAGAGTATCTCCACAAAAGAGATTACTTGAGCCATAATATGCTATGTGATCGATGGTGTGTCCTGGGATTGCTAAAACTTGAAACTTGAGATCTAATAGGGGGATCTCTATAATATCATTGTTTTCTACAGGATTAGAAATGTTAGGGATGCTCTCATTAACTGGCCCCCAAACTTTAGTTTCTTTAAATGCTAAAATTTCTGCAATACCACCCGTATGATCATAATGGTGGTGTGTTACTAGTATTGCCGCTAAGTTTAGGTTGTGTTTTTTTATGTATTCAATCACTGGCTTAGCTTCTCCTGGATCTACTACCACCAAGTAATTATTACTTTCTATAGCCCATATATAATTATCAGTTAGTGCTTTTATTGGCGTTACCTTAATATTATTGTTTGTAAGCATGCTTATATCCAGATAAAATAAAATTGCAAGACTATGCTACTAAGGCTAGAATGTAAATGAAATGATTGTCAAGTAATTGTTGTTTAGTTTGAAGGTGATGGCTGGTTTGTTTTTATGTTAGAGTTTAATTTTGAAAAAAAACATCCTTTTAACTGGTTCTTATCAGGTATAGGGGCGGAATTATACGCAAGGGAAACCTCAGAGCTAAGCGTTATGCTAGAGCGTTTTAGTGAAGGGCGAGTTTTGCAATTATCAGGCCCGCCATTAATTAAATCTTTTTCAAAATTTCACTATATACACTATGACCAGGATCTAAACTTTCCTTGTGTTGGGCATAATGTTTGTGGTCAATTTGATAAAATTGGAATTTTAGGTGAGTGTGTTGATCTAGTTGTGGTGCCGCATTTGCATGAATTGCTTCCTGATTTTGTTACAACTATACCTGAGATACACCGAGTACTAAATAATGAAGGTTCAGTTGTTGTATTTGGTTTTAACCCTTACAGTATTTGGGGCTCTCAGAGGGTGCTAGGTATTGGTGATGTCGTGCCTTGGTGCGATAAGTTTTATAATGCTAATGCTGTTATAAAAAGATTTGAGGATGCTGATTTTTCCTTTTTGGGACGCAAAAACATATTTACAAGTTTTTATAGTCAGAGGGCTATTATTTATAATAAATTAAATGTGTTCGATAAGTTAGGGTGTAGTGCTTTTGGTGCGGCGTACATGTTGGTGTTTAAAAAAAGAACATCTACTATGACACTGAATACTGAAAGAAACTTTTCTTTTAAAGCTACGCAAGATACTGCGTAGCTTCTTTTGTGTTCTGTTTATATAGATGTTAAGGTATCTATTTTATTGTGTGTTGAATTATGACTAAAAAAGTAGAAGTGTTTACAGATGGTTCTTGTCTTGGCAACCCAGGTCCAGGTGGCTGGGGTGTTTTAATGCGTTACGATGGTGTAGAAAAAAACTTTTCTGGATCATGTAATGATACTACCAATAATAGGATGGAGTTATTCGCAGCTATTTACGCTTTAGAGCAGTTAAAAAGACCTTCAGAAGTTGCGATTACTACTGATTCAAAATATGTTCAGCGTGGTGTTACTGAGTGGCTGCAGGGTTGGAAAAAAAATAACTGGCGTACTGCCGCAAGAAAGCCAGTGAAAAATAAAGATCTTTGGGAGCGGTTGGATCCGCAATTGGATATGCATAATATAGAATGGCTTTGGGTTAAGGGCCATGCAGGCCATAGAGAGAATGAAATAGTAGATAAGCTCGCAAATGATGCTGCGCAAACTCTTTTAGATAGTGGTAGCAAGGTGTAGATGGTATGGCAAGGCAAGTTGTATTAGATACAGAGACTACAGGTAGATCTAAAGATTTAAATAGAATAATAGAAATTGGCGCCGTTGAGCTTATAGATCGCGAGCAAACGGGAAACCATTATCATATATACATAAATCCAGAACAGGAAGTTGAGAAGGGCGCATTGGCGGTTCATGGTTTGACAAATCAATTTTTACAAGATAAGCCGTTATTTGCTGATGTTGTTGATAAGTTTATGGATTTTATTGCAGGCTCTGAGTTGATTATTCATAACGCAGTTTTCGATGTTGGCTTTATTGAAGCTGAATTGCTGCGTATGCAGCATAAGATAACAAGCCTGAAAGGTTTTTGCCAAGTTTTAGATACCTTGCCAATGGCGCGTAAGAAGCACCCTGGGCAGCGTAATTCCTTGGATGCTTTGTGTAAGCGTTATGAGGTTGATAATAGCGGCCGTAGTTTTCATGGTGCGTTGCTTGATTCTTATTTGCTGGCTGATGTTTATCTAAGAATGACAGGTGGGCAAAATAGTTTGTTTATTGCTAAGCATGATTCTTTGGGTGACATTGGCTCGGGGTTTAGTGTTCCGGCAAAAGTAGTGCGTGGCGCAGGAGATGTTTTATCAAAAGTGAATTTATCTCAGGCGCAGATAACAGAGCATAATGCTTATATTGAAAGTATATCAGAGGATTCATAGCAGTTATGAAGCCTCATTTTTGCAGTTCAGCTGATCTTAAAGCTAATCAGCTCGTATGTTATTATTTTAAAAACACTGGTTTATTTGATTGCTCATGTAATTTTAGAGAAATATTATCGAAGGGCGAGTTAGGGGTGTTTGAATCTAAGATTGGACATTATGCGGCTATGTATAGAAATAACAAGGTGTTACTGCGCCTTGCTCTAGGTAATTATATGAGGGTTGAACCTGGCTTAGTGGAGTTTGATCATGGTAGTGCAAAACCTAAAGTAAAATCTAGCATTGTTACTGATTTCAATATATCACATAGCGGCAATAACCTTGCTGTTGTTATAGCTTGTAGTGGAAATACTGGTGTTGATTTGGAGTTTGTACGTGAAATTAAGTACAGGCAGAAAATTGCAGCTAGGCTTTTTTCATACAATGAACAGCTTATGTTAGCAGCTTGTAAGTATGATTCTAAAGAGTTTATTAGGCTTTGGACGATGAAGGAAGCTGCGGTTAAATGTTCTGGCCATGGCATGTATGAAAATTCAAGTTTTTATGATTTGAGTTCTCCTGAATTTAAATATAAAAACCAAAGATTGGCGATGAATATTTTGGTTCGTGAGATAGATAATGGTTTTATTAGCATGGCTTATACTGCTGCAATAGAATCTGTTATTTATAGCTGTTTTGATTTTAAATCTGGATATAATAGGCGCGAAGATCTTGCTCTTGTTTAAGCTAAATTATATTCTGTTTGTGTTTTTATGATAGCTACCTGGATCTTAAAAAAACAAAATATAATTATGGGCTTGTGTTTTTTTAGGAATATTTTATTTGACATATTGTTTTATTTATAGGAAAATCAGTCGTTAGTTTCGTGGAGGGGTTCCCGAGCGGTCAAAGGGATCAGACTGTAAATCTGACGGCTACGCCTTCGTAGGTTCGAATCCTACCCCCTCCAAATTATATGAAGCTACTTGAATATAGCTGTGAGCTGTTATTTGCGGGCGTAGTTCAACGGTAGAACCTCAGCCTTCCAAGCTGATGGTGTGGGTTCGATTCCCATCGCCCGCTCCAGATATGCGATTTTAGCCCGCATAGCTCAGCGGTAGAGCACTTCCTTGGTAAGGAAGAGGTCACCGGTTCAAGTCCGGTTGCGGGCTCCAAGTTTTTCATAGAGGCCTGGGTCTTGTGATTTAGTTTCTTGGAGCAAGGTGAATGTTGTTATTATAGGTCAGTAGCTCAATTGGCAGAGCGGCGGTCTCCAAAACCGCAGGTTGTGGGTTCGATTCCCTCCTGACCTGCCATATTTTAGTTGTTGGAGAGTTATGAGTATTATTAAAGATAATAAAAATCAGTCCGGTCTAATCGATTTCTTTTTGTGGTCGTTTTTTGCTGGAATAATATTTTTTAGTTTGTATCTTTATGCAAATTACGCAGATTCCGCAACTGTAATTAAACTGTTATTTTCACTTTTTTCAATATTTATGCTATTAAGTGTTGCTTTTTTTACAAAAAAAGGTAGAATTGCGTATACTTTTATGCTAGAGGCGTTAGTCGAGTTGCGTAAGATAGTGTGGCCAAAACGTGAAGAGGTGACCCAGGTTACCTTAATGGTAGCTGCAGTTATAGTTTTAATTTCGCTGTTGCTTTGGGGGATTGATTCTGCCTTTTCAGCGTTAATTAGTTTTGTTGCTGCGTAGTTTTTATTACTGGTAGGTTTATAGAGTGGAAAGTACAAACGAACACAAGTGGTATGTTATAAGGGTGAAGACTGGCTGCGAGAAGTCGGTAAAGCTAACCTTAGAGGAAGCTGTGAGAAGTCATGGTTTGGAAGAGTTTATTTCTGAGATATTATTACCAAAAGAAGAATATGTGGAAGTTAAAAAAGGCCAAAAAGTAAAGAGTCAGAGGAAGTTTTTTCCAGGTTACTTGCTAGTAAAGATGGAGATGGTAGAAGAAGGTTGGCACATAATTAACAGCTCATCTAACGTGGTTGGTTTTATTGGCGGTACAAAAGAGAAGCCATTGCCTATCTCAGATAAAGAAGCTGAAAAAATATTAGATAGAATGAAGGAAAATACTGATAAGCCAAGGCCAAAAGTTTTATTTGAAGTTGGTGAAATGGTTAGAGTTGTCGATGGCCCATTTGCAGATTTTAATGGAGTTGTTGAAGATATAAACTATGATAAGAGTAGGCTTAGAGTTGCGGTATTGATTTTTGGAAGGTCAACGCCTGTTGAGTTAGAATTTTCTCAGGTTGAGATAAGTTCTTAGAAAATTATGTTAAGCAGTAAATTATAAAAATGTTGGAGATGAAATATGTCGGATAAAAAGTATATAAAGTTACAAATTTTGCCTGGGAAGGCTAATCCAAGTCCACCAGTTGGCCCAGCTTTAGGTCAACATGGCGTCAACATTATGGATTTTTGTAAAGCATTTAACGACAAAACAAAAGACATGGATAAAGATCTTCCATGCCCTGTAGTTATAGCTGTTAAAAAAGACAAGAGTTTTACTTTTACTATAAAAACTCCACCAGCGTCCGCTTTGATAAAAAAAGAATTAGGCTTGAAAAAAGGTAGTTCAGTTCCGAATAAAGATAAAGTTGGATCTCTTACTGTTGAGCAGTTAAAGAAAATAGCGGCAGCGAAAGCGCCTGATTTAAATTCAGATAGTGTATATGCTTCTGTTAAAGTTATAGCTGGAACTGCAAGAAGCATGGGTGTTGAGATAATTGGTAACTTAGAGGAATGTAATGAGTAAAAAGTTTGAACAATTAAAAACTAAAGTAACCGAAGATTTGCTGCCATTAAGTGATGCTATTGAGTTGCTACAAAGTTTAAAAAGAGACTCTTTTGATGAAAGTGTTGATATTTGTTTTTCATTGGGTTTAGATCCTAAAAAATCTGATCAAAATATAAAAGCATCTTGTCCTCTACCTAACGGTCTTGGACGCCCAGTAAAAGTAGCAGTGTTCGCTATAGGTGATGCTGCTACTGCTGCAACAAAGGCTGGAGCTGATAGGGTGGGTTTTGAAGACTTGGCTGATGACATGAAAAAAGGTGAGCTAGATTATGATGTTGTTATAGCAACACAAGAAAGCATGCCTTTAGTAGGCAGGCTTGGCCAGATTCTTGGGCCAAAAGGCCTGATGCCTAATTTAAAGTTAGGTACAGTTACAACTAACGCTGCAGAAGCTGTGAAAATGGCAAAAGCTGGTCAGTTTAAGATTAAAAATGATAAGACGGGCCTTGTTCATGGTTCTATAGGTAGAGCTTCTTTTAAATCGGAAGACTTAGCTGAAAATGCTACGGTACTGATACAAGAAGTAAGAAGATTAAAACCAGCAGTAGCTAAAGGCATATATTTAAAAGCAATATGGCTTTCATTGACAATGAGCCCTTCTGTGAGGGTAGATGTT
>Ga0066610_10000527_pt1 | contig 26305 bp, 22 predicted proteins | sample SaaInlV_DNA_165m_FD_60375 | JGI IMG/M metagenome (GOLD analysis project Ga0066610, IMG submission 60375) | Marine microbial communities from expanding oxygen minimum zones in the Saanich Inlet - SI075_LV_DNA_165m | ecosystem: Environmental > Aquatic > Marine > Unclassified | place: British... | reverse complement strand
CACCGTCTTTTACAGTTATTTGGTCATTGCCGGCACCAGATGTAATCGTGTTATCACCGTCACCAGCATTTACTACATTATCACCACCTGTGCTAGTAATTGAATCATCACCTAAGCCTGTGGTTATTTGATCATTACCCGTACCGGATACGATAGTGTTATTGCCGTCACCGGAATTTACTATATTATCACCACCTGTGCTAGTGATTAAATCATCACCTAAGCCTGTGGTTATTTGATCATTGCCTATGCCTGATACGATAGTGTTATTACCATCACCGGCATTTATTAGATTATCACCACCTGTGCTAGTGATTGAATCATCACCTGAGCCTGTAGTTATTTGGTCATTGCCTATGCCTGATGTAATAGTGTTATCACCGTCACCTGCATCTACTATATTATTACCGTTACCTAGATCTATTACATTATTGCTATTTCTAATAATTTTTGGTTCTAAATCAAACTTCGGACTACTCTCGGCTTCAAAATTTTCTTTTTCTTCAGGTAGGACAAGTATCGTCTCAGTAAAATCATCTTGTCTATTGCTTTCATTCGTAAAATTAAATGCTTCATTACTCAGCATTGGCTCTAGCTCATAGCTAGATTCTACATTTTCTATAACCTCAATTAAATCTTCTGAGACTATTGACTGACTATTTGTAAATGTTTCACAGCTACTACGCTCATCAAGGCTTACTTCTGCATCATCCCCATTATTGCCAGATTCCAACTCATCTGCTAACTCAAGTTCACCTCTAATTATTTCGATGTCTAACTCTTTAAGATTTTCATTTACTTTTAAGTTTTCAGACGCTCCCTTATGTCCGCCATTAGCTGACGGCTGATTAACCGTATCGATAGTTGAAGATTTTTTATGCACTTTAACTGAGGCTCTACTTGGTGATATATTTAAACTATTGCCTCCAATAGTTTCTCTAACTCCACCATCAATATTATGCATCGAGTTATTATTTATAACATGTGAACTTTGGGCTGAATAATTATTTCCAATGGTTATGTCACTTTCACTGCTTTCAATGTCTGTAACATTTCAACTATCACTAGTATTTTCATTTTCACTAACATTGGTATCACCATCATCATTTAAAAGATCACGATGCTCGTCCGCAGACTTACGGGAAGCTCTTTCATTTATATCCGAATCTTCAGAAGAATTTTGACCTTGATGCAATGAACTCTTAGTTGAGGGGTCGCGGCCTTCACTTGAAGAGCCTTTTTCGCTACCATATTGGTTATCATTTTCGTTTACTACACTTTCTCCATCGGCTGACTGATACATATACAGCTCCACATATCCTTATGTTTATATTATAGTATTGAAGTAGAAAATAATATATGTATTGTATTGTGTCGAATGTAAGAATCAATTTATATTATGCATAGATTATATCTGCTTTTGTTAACCGACTGTTTGCGATAAAATCAAGCAACTAAACAAGGTAAATTTAAATGTTAGCAGTTCAACAAACCCAAAGCATCCCAAGCAAGTTAAGAAACAAAAATCTTAGGTACGGAGTAATACTCCCATCCATAGTAAGCAATATCTTATCTGTTTCATTTCCAATTGCACTAATACAGCTTTACGACAGAATTATTCCAAATAAATCATATGAATCTCTAGTAATCCTTACAGTATTACTTATCTTCATAATAATTTTTGATAGCACGTTAAAATATTTAAGAGAGCAAATTATAAAATGGAAAGAACACTGTAAATTGGAAAAACAAAATTTACAAATCATCAACTTAATATTATCAACACCGGTGCATCTTTTAAGTGAAATATCTATACCCAAAATGCTTGACCAACTTAGTTTGTTTAAAGAAACATCTGAAGTCATTAGTATGAAGCGTGCCATTTTAAAAGTTGATCTAATATTTGTTGTACTATTTTCAACCTTATTAGTACTAATTTCCCCAATGCTATTTCTATGCTTATTCTCTATACAGGTTATATTTTTCCATACCTGCTCATCTCTATATAAACACTACAAAAGAAGTCTTATTTGCACCCATGCCGAGCGTAGCAAATATGCAAACTTTATTTATAATTTATTATCTTCAATGCATGCAATAAAATCTTCAGGTATTCAACGAGCCATAGCTAAATGTGAGGGTGATGATTTTAAAAAATTCTTAGTCACTGAGCAAAATTCAAAATCACTAATATTATTATTATATTCAACAATAAAATTTTTCACACAGCTAAATATAATAAGTGTTATCCTTTTATCATCGATGTTGATCATTGAACAAAAACTTTCCATGGGAGCCATGGGAGCTTGCATACTAATTAGCAACAAGATTTTTCAACCAATAATGCAGTATTTTGATTTGCAAATTCGCTCAGATAACATAAATGAATTGTTTAACTTAAACATGAATGTGAATACATCTAATTCAAAACATGAAGATAACATTACAATCTCAAATATCTCTTTTGAAAATGTCTCTTTGCGGTATCCGCAGGATAGCAATTCAATAATACATGAATTCAATTTCATCGTGGAAACTGGTGATATTGTTCATGTGCAAGGTGGACATGAAAGCGGCAAAAGTACGCTTCTGAAATTAATCAGTGGTCTTTTAGAACCTAGCTCTGGAAAAATAAATATAATCTCCCATGTAGGGAAAAAATATCCCGTTAGCTCATGTCGACCACAAATATCCTATATAAGCGATGAGCTAAAATTATTTAATGGTACAATTTTAGACAATTTAACATTCTTCAGCCCTGAGCAAGCAAAAAAAGCTAAAGAAATTTGTTTAGAACTGGGCAGCCATAGCTTAATTAACAACCTTCCCAATGGAATTCTCTCCAAAATTGGCCAAGGAGAGGTTGATGTTATATCTCATGGAACCAAACAACAAATTATCATTGCCAGAGCATTAATACAAAATCCAGGAATAATTATAATTGATGAAGCATGCTCCGGTGTTGATAAGGCAGCAATGCATTGTATAACTACCTATTTACGCAAGATAAGCCCAAACAAAATTATTTTTATAGCATCTACAAATAAGAAATTTATAGATATTACAAACAAAACTATTTCAATATCAGCTAATCAGCAGCACAGCTTCACCACAGGGACATCTAATGCTTAATAATGACTCTTTCCAAAAAATAGCAGAGCCAAATGAGTTATCGGTGATCCTACCGCATATATTATCTCATTTTGGAATAAAGAATAATAACCATGTTTTGGAGTGCTTACCAGAAAATAAGGAACATATTTCACTTAATACCTTTAGAGTAACATTAGCAAAATTAGGAGTCGGCACTAGAGTTGAAAATAAAAAAACCAAATATATGAAGGAATTTTATGGAGAATTACCGTGGTTGATAATTTCTGCTCATAATCCAATTATTTTTGTAACAAAACAGAACTCTAACTCATATACTTATTATGAAGGAATAACAGGAAAACAAATTACAACTAACAACTTACCCATTTCTGGAAAAATTCAAATCTTGGTATTTTATAGTACTAGTTATAACAATTTAATTGACAAAAACACTTCCTGGCATAAAAAATTAATGTACAGATATAAAACATCTTTTTTTAGTTTGTTTTTAGCTAGCACCTTTCTAGCTTCACTTGGACTATTAATTCCCCTAGCAATAATGATTTTATATGATGTTATTATTCCAACAAAATCAATAAATTTACTTTACTCTGTAGGTTTTGGTCTTTCAATAATCTCACTATCAGGTTTTATAGTTGATATATTTCGTAATAAGATGGTTATTTTTCTTAATTTGCGAATTAATGCCACTATTAACGAGCTAATTATAAACAAACTAGTATCTTTACCAGCCAAAATGACAGAAAATACTTCTATTGCATCACAGATACTAAAACTCAAAGATCTTAGCTCCGTACACAATTTTTTTATTAAGCCATGGTTCGCATCACTTTTTGAGCTCCCAGGATTGTTAATAATGCTTGCAACTATTGGAGTTATAGGTAAGTTGTTAATTATTTTTCCAATAATAGCAACCATTCTACACCTGATACTATTTTATTTTTTCAAGCAATATAATATGTTGAACTCTAAAAATAGTTTCCTTTTGAATGACAAGCATCTTAATAATACAGCCGAAACCTTTACGCACGTACAAACTATTCGTTATCACGGCAGGGAAGACAGCTGGGCAAAACAATATCAAAGCTCCAATCATAGTTTTTGTAGAAATTCCTTTAAAAAAGCTAAAGCTTTTTCTTTAACTAATAGCCTGAGTGGTTTAATAATGTTTATTAATGTTATTGCAATTTCACTAACAGGAGCGTACCTTGTCGGTGAAAATGCTATCTCAGTTGGTGCCTTACTCGCCTGTATGATCTTAGGCTGGATGTCACTTCTACCCTTTAAAAATTTACTAAGTTTTTTATTCTATATAAATCCACTACAATCCCAATTAAATCAAATCCAAAAACTATTAACACTACCATCGGAATATGATCCTTACTATCCGTATGCAACTATCGATAAATTTCAAGGCGAAATTATCTTTAAAGATACCAGCTTCAAATATCATGGGGACTCAAAACCTGCAATAAAAAACTTAAATATTGCCATTCCAGCAAAAAGCTTTATTTGTATTAGTGGCTCCAACGGATCAGGAAAATCAACTCTATTGAAATTGCTCACTAGGTTATATGAGGTACAAGTTGGTGCTGTTTTCATTGATCGAACAAATATAAAACAGCACAGTATTATTGAATATCAACAAAATATTGGTTATTTACCGGAGCGTATTTCAGTACTACCAGGCAGGATATCTGATATTTTAAGATACGACAATCAGTCTGCCACTACTTCTGAACTCTATATTGCATGTAAAAAAGCTAATATTTTCAGGGACATTCAAAGACTTCCTGATGGTTTTGAAACCAGACTGGAGAATAGTGAACATCATATAGTGAAAACTGACCAGTTCTTGAAAAAAATATACTTAGCAAGACTATTTGTAAAAAAGCCTTCTATATATCTACTTGATGAGCCAACCTCATATCTTAGTCCTGCAGATATTAAAATATTGTTGAAAGAGCTTGATAATTTACGATCAAAAGCAACAATTATTGTTGTAACACATTTGCCAGAGCTATTCCCTCAAGCCGATGGGGCTCTAGTTTTAGATGAAGGCACAACTAAGTTTTTTGGAAATATGAAAAAATTTCATAATTTAAATTCACAGAATGTGGCATAGGGTACGAGATGGAAAACAAAATAGACAACTTAGAAGTATCAACATTACTTGAGGAACAAGACCCGAACAAACATATTAGGACCCTGGCAACTATTATCTCCGTAATTGTTATAATTGCAATTATTTGGGCATCAGTTACAACGATAGATGAGCTTACTAAAGCACCAGGTGTCATCAAGCCTTCAGGACAATCTCAGATTATCAAACACATTGAAGGTGGTAAAGTAAAGACAGTACTAAAAACCAATGGAGATTTTGTAGTTCAGGGTGATGAAATACTAGTTTTAGCACCTAACCAAGATGTTGCAGATAGAGATACTCTTCTATCTAGACAGCATTCTATTGAGCTAGAAATTCTACGCCATGAATATTTTGCAGCAAGCACAAAAATCACTCAACTTGAAATAAGGGAAAACATAGAGAGCACCCCTAATAATATGTTGGCTCAGGAGTCTTTAGATTTAATTTCACAAGAAAATAATACTTACACTTCAAAGAAAAGTATACTTCAAGAAAGTATTGATAAAGAACTAACTGCTCTGAAACAACTAGGGAAACAATTAATCAACAGGACAAAACGAGTTGGCATTTTAAAACAAGCAAACGAAATATATGAAGAATTAGAATTATCAAACTCTGTATCAAAAATAAAAGTAATTGATGCTAGAGAAAAATTAAATGAAACAGAGGCTGACTTATTATCAATCGAAACTAAAATAGAAGCTCAGAAACATACCCTAGACCAAAAACAACAAGAATTATCTGCCTTTAAGGATAAATCTAATTATGAAAACATGCAGAAGCTAAATAAAGCACGTGCCAGTCATATGGAAATTCAAGAAGCGCTTGAGCATTACATTGATCAGTCTGAAAATCTTAAAATTAAAGCTACTGTATCTGGAATCATTCAAGATTTAATATTTGATGTTGGAACTGTGATTAGCCCAGGTGAACAGATCTTAGAAATAGTGCCTTCTCAACGAGAATTAATTGTTAAAGCAAAACTTCCTAGCAAGCACATTGCAAATATACGCCTAGGAAATCCTGTAAAAGTAAGAGTATCTTCATACAATTATATTAGATATGGTAGTCTAAATGGTAAGGTAGAGTCTATCTCAATTTCAACTTTCTCAGAGAAGAACCTTGCACCATACTATAAAATTAATATTCGATTAGATCAAAATACTCTAGCAACATCTAAAATAGATTTACTTCCTGGAATGACGGTTACGGCTGATATTGTCTCAGGCAATAGAACGATTATTGAGTATCTACTTCGTCCAATTATCCATTCTGTTAAAATGGCATTTACAGAGCATTAACATTACTACGTTTTGCATAGATAATAGCGATCAGAAGAACTAAAGGGATCAATATATCAGTATAAAAAATTGGTCCCGCATTTCCTGCAGCCATATTACCAGTCTCAATCATCTGTTTAACATGACCATAAGCTGCTCCCCATAAAAAGCTGGCTGTAAATACCCAAGTAGCTAATGCAAATTCCACAGTACGCCAAAAACCAATTATCCCTGCCAGACCCATACCAAGATTAGCCATTGCAACTTCGAATTGAAATGGACTATTTTTCCAACCAATAAATGCTGCTGACATTTCTGGTTCAAAGGCATGATAATAAAAACCCCATATTCCAGATAACCCAACGGCCAAAAACATCATACTTTTAATTAGAACTCGATTTGCTGTATTAAAATTTCTTGTTACAATGAAGGCCACAACTGAAGAAGCAGCAGACAATACCAGACATACTACTGTAAAATTTTCAAGAATTAATGCAATAATCTTATCCATACTATATCAGCCTATATATAATGTATCATTACTTATCGTACCACTAACTGTACTCTTATTTAACGCGAACTAAGGTCAATACTTTTAAAAAAACTTATATCGTTCAGCTAACGCCCAGACATAATCAATATATACTCAGATCCATAGTGTAGCAGCTATGACTAATGCCAACCCAATTCCAATAAACACTTTGATAACGCTTAAGTGTTTTTGATGACCAAGTTTAACATTTTCATTTATAATATTAGCTACTATTTTAATCATCACTAATTCCTAACAATTTATTTTATAATTTCAGTATATGTATAATATTTACATACCTAGTGAGATTGCCTGGGTGCTATTTGAGTTAACATCTCTTTAACTACACTTCTTGATAGCGAGTCAGCAGCTGTAGTATCAGTGTAAATAACAGCATTATTTTTATTCAATAGTTCTTCAATATTAAGATCATATTCTTCTGAATTTAAAATGACATGATTTTTCATTACTTGTTCCCAATCTACACCAACGCTTGAATCAAAAATAAGGTCAACAATTAATGGTATATCATCCACCTCTGCAAACTCTAACAAAGAGCTAACTTCCTCAGTAATATCATCATTTTTTGAATTTTCAACTAACTCGCTAACAATTTTCAATTTATGCGTATTATCTATTTCTGGAGTTATCAATAACCAGCTACGAATAGTGCTAGAATTGTAATTTAATTTTTTCAACATTTTCAATACATCTTGAATGAAAGACTGTTGTTGAACTAGATATTGAAACAATTTCACATCATTTATTTTAAATTTCTCAGCCACTAATATTTCCAAAACTTTGAAATCATCTGGAAAAAAAAGATTACCCCAATCGGAATCAAAAACTATATCAGTGAATACTGTACTTTTTTTATAAAGATCATCTCTAGAGCAATATGATTTTATATTTCTTTGTAATGCCATAGCATCACGTTCATCTATAGAATTAAATAGATTGCTCTGTGATGTATCTAGTTCTAAGTTGTTAGAATTATCCACTCCTAAATCACCAGATAAAATATTTTTCGACCTACATGCAATAGAATTATTCATTCGCTCATCTAATACTTCGATACGATTCTGTATTTGAGTTAATAACGGGGTAGCCCAAGGAGATTGGCTATCATGTATTTGTAATAGTATCAATGGCGATAATCCAGATTCATCGGCAATAGAAGGATCTGCTTTCAAATTTAACAAACCTTTACAAATTTCAAGACGAGATGACTCTGCTAGATAATAATTTCGTAAAACTGTTAACATAGGTGTTGCCCCATGTTTATCGCATAAATTAAGATCAACCTCTAAATCCTCATTCACAGACTTAATAAGACTTGAATAATCAATCTTATCGCTTGAACATAGGCATAACACGTGGATTATGTTGTGTCCTGAATCAGTAAGGCTCAATATACTAAAATTAACCTTCTTAAATATTTCCAGTAATTCACTACAACTATTTGGTGATTCGTTATTGATAGCATCTAATAGTATCTGTGTTTTCACTTGGTACACTTAAATCAATGACTCACTGTTAATTATAGTTACAACTGAACTTTGGTGTGACCCACTAGCAACATAATGGGGATTAGTGACATAAAAACCCCGCAAATAGATTTCATTACAAATGACCTATGGATTTATTTCACCTGATATTGTGTTGACATTTATAATATTTAAGCATAAATACAGTCCTATTTGTAGCATTTTGAATACCTCTATGAGAGTTGACTATTATATGAAAATTCTTGAAGGTGCTCTATGCTGAAAATACATTTGGTTGAAATTGAATATGCGCTATTCCCAATATTTGTTTTAATATTACTTCTAGTATCTTACGGTAATTATTGATGATGTATTATTTCATATTTAGGCAGTTGAGATTTTCATTATTTGAAGTGTATACGAAAAACAATTTTATTATAACACTCTGGTATACAACTATTTTTCCATCTCGAACTTTAGTGGTTTCATGTTGGAATATTGGTGACATTTCATGGAAGTCATGAATATTGAAGTAATAAATAATTCACTATGTTTTCTGATTGTTATCGCTGGCTATCATTAAAACCATTGACTATTAATCGGATTTAATTCCTACATTAGAAAATATATAATGACCATTATTATTCATGCACAACAGTAGTTTAACACCGTATAAGTTGCCTGTTGCAGACAGTGGCAATATTTTAAAAAGATCATCGCGCAATACCTTAGGTTTACCAGTGCTGGAGTTTAAGTCATTTAATTAAGCATCAGCATTTTTAATGGAATATAATTGCATCACATGTTGAAAAATGACAGTATGTTAATACCGTAAGTCAAGTCATATTTGAACAATTTCATGCTTTGGCTGCTTAATTGAGTTTGGGATTATTGTATCCCGAAAAAATAATGCTATTATAAACTTTGTTACAAAACGGTTTACTGAAGATATTGGAGTAAGACTCGTCCCAATAAACACTCTACCGTCTAAAAAAATTTAGAGACTTAAAATGAAAATAAATGAATTCCACAAATTAACATGTCACTGTGGTTCAGTAGAGTTAAATCTTAATTTACCAAATGGACTTGAAAATATAAGACGGTGCAATTGCTCTATGTGCAAAAGAAGGGGTACGGTTGTCGCATCAGTAGAACTTGACCGATTGAAATTTATTAAAGGTGAAAGCATATTAAATTTTTATCAATTCAACACAATGACTGCCAAACATTATTTTTGCTCTAAGTGTGGAATCTATACTCACCATCAAAGACGATCTAACCCAACTCAATTTGGATTCAATGTAGCTTGCCTTGAAGGTATTAACCCGTATGAAATAGAAAATGTTGAAATTTTGGATGGGATAAATCATCCTTCAGATAAGATATAAGTATGCTTAAATCAGGCAAAAGGAAAGGCACAAATCTATCACACTAAATGGTTATCATAAAAGATAATAATTTTAAAGTACTTGAAATACTCGCTTTTTGTTTTATGAATAGATGTGGTTAATAATATTTCACTAAATTTCCATTAACTACAGATAGTTGATTATTAATTTCATCCTAAAAGATGTATCTAACTTGCGCTTTTAGCCTATTTTAGTATCATGTTTCCAATCCTAAGTAAATATCCCCACAAGGTGAGACACATGCCTAACTCAAAAAGAGAAATATTAGTTACTGCAGCTCTACCATATGCAAATGGTCCTTTACATATTGGACACATGGTAGAACAGGTACAAACAGACATCTGGACTAGATTTCAGAGAGCTCAAGGGGCAACATGCTACTTTATCTGTGCAACCGATGCTCATGGTACCCCTATAATGTTGCAAGCTCAGAAACAGAATAAGTCTCCAGAAAGTTTAGTTAATGAGATGCACAAACTTCATAAAGAAGAACTAGATGCATACTCTATCTCTGTAGACAATTATCACTCAACACATAGTACTGAGAATGAGGAAATTGCTTGTCAAATTTATAAAGCAATGAAGGAAAAAGGCCACATAGTAAAAAAGGAGTTACTCCAAGCTTATGACCCAGAAAAAGCTATGTTTCTACCTGATCGTTATGTAAAGGGTACCTGCCCTAAATGTAAGGCTGAAGATCAATATGGTGATAACTGTGAGAAATGCGGTGCTCACTATGAAACTAGTGAGTTGATTAACCCTATTTCCACCATGTCAGGTAAAGAGCCTATCCAAAAATCAACTGAACATTATTATTTTACATTAGATCAGTTTAGTGACTGGTTACAAACTTGGCTTAAAAATTCTAATTTACAAAAAGAAGTAACCAATAAATTAGATGAGTGGTTTAAAACTGGTTTACAGCAATGGGATATAACTAGAAATGCACCCTATTTTGGATTTAACATACCAGGACATAAAGATTTGTATTTTTATGTTTGGTTAGATGCACCAATTGGTTATATATCAAGCTTTAAAAATTACTGCGATAATAACAATCTTGATTTTAAAGACTATTGGAAAAAAGATTCTACCAAAGAAGTTTATCACTTCATCGGTAAAGACATAATATACTTTCATACTTTATTCTGGCCAGCTGTTTTACATGCCAGTAATCATAGAACTCCAACTGGCGTTTTCGCTCATGGCTTTTTAACCGTTAATGGTGAAAAGATGTCTAAGTCACGCGGAACATTTTTAAATGCTAGCCATTTCAGGCAATATGTTGACCCTGAATTTTTACGATATTACTTCGCAACCAAACTTTCAAACACTATAGATGATCTTGATTTTAATTTTGATGATTTCATAAGTCGAGTTAATTCTGATCTTGTTGGCAAATTGGTGAATATTCCTAGCAGATGTGCAAGTTTCATACATCGTAATTTCAACAGCACTCTTGGTCAAATAGACATGAACTTGGATGTATATAAGGACACAATTGGCGCAGCAACACACCTTGCCAATTTGTACGAAACACGAGAGTATTCAAAACTAATTCGATTAATTATGTCTCTAGCAGATAGAACAAATCAATACATAGCTGAGCAACAACCATGGCAATTAATCAAAGACACTACTAAGCATGTCGAAGCTCATAAAGTATGCTCAACAGGCATAAATATTTTCAGGATACTACTTACTTATTTACAACCAATAATTCCTAATGTTGCAAAAAAAGCTGAAGAATTTCTCATAACTGATTTAATATCGTGGGAGCATATTGAAATTCCTTTAATAGATCATAAAATCAACAAATATATCCCTCTATTAACTAGAGTAGACAAAAAACAGGTAGATAAAATGCTAGAAGAAAATCAAATTAAAGAGCCACAACAAGAAGCTGGTAATTCAAATATTGAGACGATCGCTGAAACGATTAACATTGATGATTTTGCTAAAGTTGATTTACGAGTTGCAAAAATCATTAAAGCAGAAGCTGTACCAGAAGCTAAAAAATTGTTACGTTTAGAATTAGACATTGGCGGTGAAACCAGGCAAGTATTTGCAGGCATCAAACACGCTTTTGATCCAGAAGATTTAGTTGGTAAACACACCGTTATGGTTGCAAACCTTGCCCCTAGAAAAATGCGTTTTGGTATATCTGAAGGTATGCTAGTTGTTGCTGGAGCACCTGATAAAACTGGTTTATGGCTAATTGAGCCTGCTGAAGGTGCAACGCCTGGTATGAGATTAGGCTAATAATGCAATATATTGCCACAATAAATGAATCTGAATGTGTGGGCTGCAACCGATGTGTTCCAGCCTGCCCAGTTGATGCCATCGTAGGCACAATATCAATGACACACTCAGTTATCACTGATGAATGCATTGGTTGTAAATTATGTGTAACTCCATGCCCTACTAATTGCATAGACATAACTCTACTGGAAAAGGAACCTTCTAAAGAACAACGTGTACTTAGAGCAAGTTTGGCTAAAACTCGTCACATAAACAAATTAAAGCGCTTAGCATCCATTCAGGCTCCATTATTACCAAATTTCACCAGCGAAAAGGAAAAGAAAATAATTATTAAGGATTATATAAAATCTGCTTTAACCCGAACCCGTACTCTAGAGACTAAAATAGAAGCTCATGAAGCCTAAAGATGTCAACTTATTATTTAAGCGACTACAGAAAAAAAACCCACGACCAACTACTGAATTAATTTATTCATCAACTTTTGAATTGTTAATTTCAGTTATTTTATCTGCTCAAGCTACAGACGTAAGTGTTAATAAAGCAACTAGTAAGCTATTTCCAATCGCAAACTCGCCAAAGCAAATACTAAACCTTGGCCTAACTAAACTTAAGTCATATATAAAAACCATTGGGTTATATAACACTAAAGCTGTGAATATTATTAAAACATGTGAAATGTTACAAGAGCTCCATCATGGTGAAGTTCCTAATACAAGAGAGCAACTAGAAGCACTGGCAGGAGTGGGACGGAAAACTGCAAATGTAGTTTTAAATACGGCTTTTGGTGAACCAACAATAGCTGTTGATACTCACATATATAGAATTTCTAATCGCTTAGGTATTGCAAATGGAACAACCCCTCTAAAAGTTGAAAAACAACTCTTAAGTATTATCCCAGATAAATATAAGCATGATGCACATCACTGGCTTATACTACATGGTAGATATACTTGTATGGCTAGGTCTCCCAAGTGTACTGACTGTTTTCTAACTGACATATGTGAATATTTCAAACATCTCAAACAAGTTAGGAGCAATTAATGCGTAAACAACTACTTATTATTAGCGGTGTTTCTGGTTCTGGAAAATCTGTTGCTCTTAATGCACTTGAAGATGCTGGATTTTACTGTATTGACAACCTTCCTATGTCATTGTTGGAATTTTTAGATAAAGAAATTGATCCACAAAAACAAAAAGTTGCAATAAGTTTAGATTCTAGAAATACTCCAGGCTCAACTGAAGCAATAAAAGACTTGCTGCTTAGTCAAAAAAAACATTTTAGCTTATGTAGCCTCATATATTTAAATTGTGATGACAACATACTCTTAAATAGATATACAGAAACTAGAAGAAGGCATCCACTTTCTTCTCAAGGATTAAGTCTAGGTGATGCTATCGCTGAAGAGCGTGAACTTATGGCACCAATTGCTGATCTGGCTGATATTTCTATAAACTCAAGTACCCTAAGCTCTCATGAACTACATGACCTTATTAATAAACAAATAAACAATACTGAAAATAACAAAGCAATGATAATTATCAAATCATTTGGTTTTAAACATGGAGTCCCTTCAGAAGCTGATTTTGTTTTTGATGTCCGCTGTCTACCTAACCCATACTGGCAAAAAGATCTAAGAAGCCACTCAGGACTGGATCAAAAAGTTAAAGATTTTCTCTCTGCCCAAGATAGTGTTACTGATTTAATAACTGACATTCATACATTTCTTAAAAAATGGTTAGATGTTTTTTCAAAAAGTAATCGATCGTATATTTCTGTAGCAATTGGCTGTACTGGCGGGCAACACCGCTCTGTTTATGTCTCTGAGATCTTATATAATATGATAAAAAAACAATTCGATCATGTTCTAATCAAACATCGAGAAATTAAGAGTATAAGCAACAAAAAACAAGAAAACTCCTATACACTTTAAACATACTCTTTGTTTTGACAAAATATATGTCGATTCCTTGGCTTGGGAGCTTACATGTATAACCTTGCATCCACCACCTAAAGAAAAAATATTTATTGCCCTTCAGAAGTTAGGTTTAAATGAACTTCTCCCATCACTGAAGATCTGTGTTGTGGCAATTAGCTCGGCAGTCTCTTGTGTTGCGCCATCATATAAAAGCATAGTTACTAGCGACTCATATCTAACTTCAGTTAACTCAGCATCATCATCACCAACCAAAGTCTCAGCAGCTCCTCTGGAACTATATATTGAAAGGCTATCTGCGACAGCAAGTCTAATCATTTCATCTTCACTTACTTCTAGTCTTGGTAAGCCAGAGACGACTACAGCAGCTCCTTCTTTTCTGGCAATCTCCTGAATTCTGTGGGTCTGAGAGGCAATATGCTCAATGAAAAGTGAGTATGCAGAAACCAATCTAGCGGAAATGCCAGCCAAACACCCTCCTCCAGTCTCAACATTTTGATTCAGCACTTCAGTGACTAAACCCATATGAGAATGATTAGCAGCAAGAATAGGATTTTTCGTTAAAGCCCACACCTTTCTCAGCATCAACTTAATGTCTAAACCCGTCTCATTTTCAACACCTGAACTTGCTGAAATAATTCCCAAAATACCTACTACTGAAGACTTACCCATACAGTATTCAGTTATTTCACTTATCGTAACCTCAAGGCTTTCAATTGTAGGTTCTGACAACAAATATCTATCATCATTTAATAAAAGAACATTCCTGCAATCCTGACCAATTTTCACAGTATGAATATGAATATCCACCTCTTGAGCAAACAAAGATCCTAGGGCTATTGAAGTGGTATTAATTAAATCAAGATCTGCATCTGTAATTTGTTCATCTGCAGCTAATTTAACTAGTAATTCATGATCACTTAACACGGGCATAATTTTGCTCCTTATTTTTATGGTTCTAATTAGCATTCATGCCAATAACTATTCGCTTCATATACTAAAGTAATTACATATTAAATGCCAGTTTTTTCAGCAAGTTTGTGTATATGCATGACATTTCCTTTCACAAGATTGGAGATAATTATTTTTCCTGAAATTGCTGCTTTTATGGAATATAAATAGAAAACTTAATGTTTTTACGTGGTTGAGATCCACTTACAGATGTAAAACAATATGTTCAGGAACAAAAAACACCTCAAAAGGTAATAAAGTAATACCTCATTATCCACCTGAAAAAGAGGTTTGTTTCATACTTGATAAATCTAACAGCAAACAGTCAAATTTATAACGTTAGAGTATAATTACACGAATACTCATATAGATTAAATTTGCTAAATCATTAATTTCAACAAAGCTCCTCCTGTTTATTTATTAACCACTTATATATTAATAAACTTTATAGTACTCACATACATTACTTACATATGAACTTGGGAAATTATAAATCATTAGAACTATATCTTGTAATTTTTATTTATTATGTAATTTATATGCAAATAAAATACTATCATCAATCTTGACTTTGTATGTTGCTTGTAGCTTAATCAGAGCATATAGAATTATATATAAATAAATTTCAATCTATGCAAGTTAATTTTATAGTCCTCATATATAAGCTGTTAATTAACACATTTGCGTTGCGCTTCTAACTTGCAAAATAACAAATGACTTAATGGAGATAAATAATGAAAGCTTTGATTATTGGTTTCGGAGCAATGGGAACAATTCATGCACGAATATTAGAAGAAAAAAGCGTTGAAATCATTGGTGTGGTGGAGCCAAATATAGCATCACTGGGAAAAGCCAGAACGCTACACCGACAGTCAAATTTTTTCACTAACCTTTCTAGTGCATTATCTTATTTTACAACACAAAATTACTTTCCTGACATCATAGTTATTTCAGTTAACACAGCTAGGCATTATTCAATTCTTGAGGAGTTATTAAGGTTAGCTAATCGAAACAAATTATTTACACCCAAAAGATTATTTATTGAAAAACCAATTGTTGAAACACATGAAGAGGCAATATCTATTATAAGTAGAATACAAGAAACATTTATTAATCAAGGGTGTCATGTATGCTGCGGTTATCTAATGAGACAATCCGGCGCAATAATTAAGATGCTTGAAGAAATTGATGATCTACTTGAAAATCAAGATGTAGAATCATGGTTAGAACTAATTACAAGCCATATTAAATTTAATATTATTTGGAAAAAAGAACGAATCCCTAACCGCCCTTCAGCAGGAGTAATACAAGATGAGTCAACTCATGCTGTAGACTTGATTAGGTTGATTTTAAAGCATTTAGGTATTGACACTGACTATCCTGATAATATTCAGGTACTTTATGCAGATCGTAGTTCTTCAATAATTGACTTTCATCAGCAAAGACTTTTATATAATATAACCTCTGGTGATGACTTAAGATTAACACCATTTTCAACATTACAGTATGCTTTGCAATATGGAACGGTATCTGTTAACGGTTTATCTTCATTTGAAATGGGACCTTTACAACGTACCATGACAATTAAAGCTGGTGACTTGCATATTCATTTACAGTTTGATAAATTTGGTCAAGATGTATTAAATATGACTTACAGAGAAAGAAATATTTCATTTAGTTGCCCAAGTAATCAAAAAATTGCAAATCAATGGGCCACATTTATAGAAACCCCTGAAAAATCCCAAAACTCCTCCATTAAAGATGCTGAAATTGATAGCTACATTACAAATGAGATGGAATTATTAGCAAATCAATATCTATCATTGCAAAATGATGGCACATCCCCCTCTACGAGCCCGCCCCCACTTGAGCAAGTCGAAACAACTCCAACATTTACTCAAGCTAAAAAGAATAATCCACTATTACCTGATGTGGATGTGGATGCCGATGACAATGAACATAACCTTAAAGCAAAAGCAAATAAGCTATAATCAAAAACATCATAAATATTAATATACACTTAAAATATCTTTAAAGTGTTCTGCTGCTGATATAAGAGCCTTTTTATTCTGAGGCTCTAACGCTGAGTGACCAGTACCTTAAGAAAAATATAATTTTGATCTAGCCAAGACTTATGTAACTGATAGGCTTTATTTGCTCTTGTTATAGTGTCGTGCCTGCCATGTACAATGTATGCCGGCAGATGATTTATTTTATTAATATTTTTAAAAACTTGGTTTTCCTCAAAGAAAAAGTCATTAATTGCATAATGAATAAAAGTTCTAGCAGCACCTAAAGATAATTGGTCATCATTTAGAATTGAATCTATCATGATCTGATTTGGAGCTATAGTTGCTGCTGCAATATGATACTTTATAAAAGCCCGTGCTGTTTTCATATGAATCTTCGGATGAGGATCCATTAAGCGAGTATGAGCAGCTTTAACTAGGTCTCCTCGCTCTGATGAAGGTATATGCTCTACCATTTCTTCCCAGTACTCAGGTATGGTATCTTTCATTCCATACATTAACTGATTAAATTCATCAGGTGTTCCTAAATAAATACCTCTTAGAAGAAAACCCAGACATCGTTCAGGATAAGCTTCGCCATAAGACAAAGATAATGTACTTCCCCATGAACCACCCCATGCCAGCCACTTATAGTATTATTTTATTTTGAAATTTTATATTTTCCGATTGGACTTTGCCCTGCTTTTAGTTTGTTTTGGTTTATCCATTTGCTGGTCCCTCGTATTCAGATTTTCTGGTGAAGAGTATATATCAAAAATACAAGTTCTATTTCTATCTTCATTGAATACAACTTTTTTCTTGAAACCATTGTAACCATGAGCATGAAAGTGCTTTATGTAAGTATATTCACGTATATTTTCCAGCATCTGACCAGCTTCATAATGCCCATTACCTTTGGCTTTTTGTAAATATTCCTGGGCTAATTGTTGATCGGCACCTGTGCTTAACCAATCATTTAGAGATATTTTACCTGAGTATAAATACACTCCATACTGGTATTGTCCATCGAGATTGCCGAAATCAGCTGATTTCCTTAATAAATATATTACTTCCCTGCGCAGTATTCTTCCAAAGCAATTATTATTACCTCTCCCTGCGATATGTTTTTCATAATCTTGCTTTCTATGAGCAGCATAATAATACATTGCAGCAGGATGCTCACGTCTTGCTCCTTCTTTTAAATATATCTTAGCTTCTTCTTCCATACCTCTCAAAGAATTATAAATTAAATATAATTGATAGCTTGAATTTGCATGCCCTAATAAAGCAGCATCTTTAAAAAGGCTAATTGCTTCTTCATTATTTTTGTCTACATGTTCTCCATGGTAATAAATACAACCTAATAAATATTGTGCATCCATATAGCCTCTGCCAGATGCGAAAATTAGAGATGTAACAATTTTCTTATAATTTGGTTTTTCTTTATTATACTCTTTCAAAGCGATATTATAAGCTTGCTCAGCAGATAATGTTGCTCTTCTAATTGCTCCCAGTTCTGATTCTACATTCTCTTTATTTCTAGACTCTATAGATAAAGATAGCCTAATATCTAATTTCCTCAGTGAACGATCAATCTTTTTTATAACTGTCTCATAGTCTTTTCCTTTTAACGTCTTCGACATCCTGGCTCGAACATTATAAGATAAACCAATTCTTTTTTTGTCAGAACTACTGAGTAACTCTATAGGTGCAATGGTGTAAATGCCTGTATCACGAATAAATAAATCAATTTCATATCGTAAAAGAATTCTTAAAGTATCGATACTTTTATATCTACAAGCAATATGAGCTATAGTAAATTTATTTATCACTTCTTTATTTAAATTTAAGCGTGGATTACTTCTTAAAATTTTGCTAACAGATTGGGCGTCATTATTCAGAACAGATTTGGCTAGATTTTGATATATCCCCACTTTATCAGTCATCCTTATAATTATTACGATTTTGACAAATATATATTTATAATAGGATATTTTTTAGTTGCAATAAATAAAATCACCAAAAATTTATCTAGCATCTACTACTAAGCGATGTCTACCTTAATATATTAATTTGGATTGAATTGGATTGGATTGGATGTAAGTAGTATATGAAAAATCACGCTCGACACATCACAATTTTGGTGAGATTAGAGCTGTATGTTTTATACTATTGGTTTGCTATATCAATGACAGTCTATTACCCATAGTTGCATTATTGGTAATAGACCGACTTGAAAATAAGAGCTTTTATGGCATATTTAATGGAATCTTAATTAAATGCCCGCTATCATCATTTCGTCTAATAATATTGATCCCACAGCTATGTTACCGCGAGTTTCTAAGTCATTACCCAAAAGGCTAACTTGCTTAAACATTGACATTAAATTTCCTGCAATAGTAATTTCACTCACAGGATATTGAATTTCACCATTTTCAACATAAAAGCCAGTAGCTCCACGAGAATAATCACCAGTAACGATATTAATCCCCTGCCCCATTAACTCTGTAACAATGATACCCTTGTCCATAGACTGTATAAGATCTTTCTTTGACATAGTGTGTTTGTCATCACCAGAGAAAGATAAATTATGCACTCCTCCAGAGTTGGCAGTTGGCTTCATATTCAATCTTCTAGCAGAATAGACGCTCAATATGTATTTTTGTAATATTCCAGATTCAATAAAACTTTGATCCATAGTTGGAAGACCATCAGAATCAAAAGGACTGCTACCTAAACCTTTTAAAATATGAGGCCTTTCAAAAACATTTATAAATTCCGGAAAAATTTCACTCTTAATCTTATCTAATAAAAATGAAGATTTTCTATATATTGCTCCGCCGGAGATAGCAGATAAAAAATGTCCAACCAAACCTGTGGCACATTTTGCTGAAAAAATAACTGGCAATTTAGTTGTTGATATTTTTTTAGATCCAAGTCTAGATAAGGTATGCCTGGCTGCATTTTTACCAACATCTTCAGCATTAGCTAAATTATCAAATTCCCTTGATACTGTATAGTCATAATCTCGCTCCATAGTACCATTTTCATCTTTGGCAATTGCAACCGTTGACAAATAATAACTGGTACTTGGATAACCACCAACAAAACCATTGGAATTGCCATAAACTTTGTATTTCAAGGAGTTAGAGTAACTTGCACCATCGGAATTAGTTATCCTAGGGTCGAAACTCATAGCTGAATCCTCAGCTAATTTTGCAAGCTCAATTGCCTCCAATGGTGAGAATTCATTGGGATGAAATAAATCTAAATCTTGCACTTGAGTTGCTAATAGGTCTGATTCTGCTATTCCTGCATATTCATCAACTTCAGCATATTTTGCAATGTTAAGTGCGGCATCAATTGATTCTTTCAGTGCCGTACGACTAAAGTCATTGATGGATACACCGCCTTTTTTCTTACCGATGTATGTTATTAACGATATACCCTTGTCTTGATGATGCTCAATTGTTTCAATTTCCCCAAGCCGTACTTCAACTGAGATTCCTTTAGTACAACCAACTCCAACCTCGACATCATCAGCACCAGCTTTTTTAGCCGCGATGATAACATCAGAAACTAAATTTTTTAGTTCTGCAATTTTCTCTTCTGCTGTAAAAGGATCAGCACCTCTTTCAGTAATCGCCATTCTTACTTCCTTTTAGTTTAAGACTGTGTTCCACCCACAGTCATTTCATCAATCAGTAATGTCGGTTGGCCTACACCTACTGGAACACTTTGCCCATCTTTACCACAAACGCCAACGCCAGAATCTAATTCTAGATTATTACCAACCATGGATATTTTCATCATGGCTTCTGGACCATTGCCAATTAATGTTGCACCTTTAACTGGTGCCGTTATTTTACCATCTTCAATCAAGTATGCTTCATTAGCACTGAAAACAAACTTTCCTGATGTTATATCTACTTGACCGCCGCCAAAATTAACCGCATACAATCCTTTTTTCACCGAACGAATAATCTCATCATGTTCACTTTTACCTGGCAACATATAAGTGTTAGTCATTCTTGGCATTGGTAAGCATGAATAAGACTCTCTTCTTCCATTACCAGTAGATTTACATTTCATTAGTTTTGCGTTTAATTTATCTTGCATATATCCCTTCAAGATCCCATTTTCTATTAATGTAGTGCACTGTGTATCTATGCCTTCATCATCAATATTTAGAGAACCTCGCCTATCCACTAGCGTCCCATCATCAACTATTGTACATAAAGAACTTGCTACTTTTTCACCCATGCATCCAGAGAAAGATGAGCTACCTTTTCTATTAAAATCACCTTCAAGACCATGACCAACAGCTTCATGTAATAGAACTGCGGGCCATCCTGGCCCTAATACAACCGGTATTAATCCAGCAGGTGCAGGTATTGCTTCCAAGTTTGTTAGAGCCTGATGTAACGCTCTATCTGCATACTCATAGGCTTTTTTTAAATCCTTGAAAATTTCTAAACCAAATCTGCCGCCACCACCAGAACTGCCATTCTCACGCCGATTATTTTCTTCAACGATAATTGATATATTCACCCGTACTAATGGCCTAACATCTGCTTTATATGTACCGTCAGAAGCCAAAATGAAAACAACATCATGAGATGCTCCTAAAGAAGCAATAACCTCTTGTACACGTGTATCTTTTGCACGAATATATTCATCAATACTTTTTAGTAAACTAATCTTTTCATTTTCATTACATGAAGTTATTGGATCAATTGTAGAATATAGTTGGTTGCTATTAATCGAAGGTTTGGAGTTTAGTTCGACAGAATGATCACCTCCTTGCTTAGCAATAGCAGATGCTGCATTTGCAGCTTCAATAATAGACGTTGTTAGGACGTCATCAGTGTAAGCGAACCCAGTTTTTTCTCCATGTACAGCCCTTATTCCTACGCCTTTATTAATGCTAAAGGAGCCATCTTTAATAATTCTATTCTCTAGAACCCAAGATTCAGAACGTGTAACTTGAAAATATATATCTGCATAATCAACATCATATTTTAAAATTCCACCTAAAATTGAACTCAATTGATTATCAGTTAATGATGCTGGCTCTAAAATAGTTTGCTTAGCAATTTCTACTGCTTGATCCATTCGCTATACCTTATCTTATACATTTATCAGTTAGAATAAACACCTATGGGTTAAACTCGGGATCTGTTCCCTGGCAAGGTTAACATTTTCTAAATTTAAGATCTCTTGGTGCAATCCCTCGTTATCCTTCATATCTACCACTACTTCACCCCAAGGGCTAACGATAAGCGAATGTCCATAAGTCCTTCTACCGCTAGGCTGCTCACCAACCTGATTAGGTGCTACAACATATGAAAAATTCTCTATAGCCCTTGCTCTAGCTAGCACATGCCAATGTGCCATGCCAGTAGTATATGCAAATGCTGAAGGTATAAAAAAAATTTTCGCCCCTAAATTAGCTTGCTTAATATATAGTTCAGGGAATCTAATATCATAGCATACACTAAGTCCCATGGTTGTATCTAAATAATCAAATGTTGTAATTTCTTTGCCATGAGAGATACAAGTAGATTCTTTAAATTCTTCACCCGTCGACAACTTAGCATCAAATAAATGTATTTTGTTATAGCTTGCTACCAATTTACCATCTGATCCTATAAATACGCAGCAAGCGAACATCTGCTCATCATTAATAGACTTAACTGGCAGTGTACCAGCTAATATTCCAATTTTATTGTTAAGTGCAAGCTCCTGTAATTGATCTTGGATTTTGCCAGAACCTAGCTTTTCAACCAACTTTAATTTTTCTTGCTCACAAGTTCCCATAAAAAAGAAACTTTCGGGCAAACAAATTATATCAACGCCGTTATTTGCGGCTAATTGCACATATTCAACGACTTTCGCTAAGTTATGCTCAAGAGAGTCGCTTACCTGCATCTGAGCCATTGCTATATTGATCTTAGTCATAGACTTAGTACTTCTAAATTTGTGCTTGTATAAATTATAGTGGTTTGAAGCTCCTCTACCAATATAAGGTAATATAAATTCACCTATATTACCTATATATTTATCAATATCAGAGTGTTGGGTCCTAGAAAATCTACATTGTTGCTGAACAGCATTTTCTGCATCACAACAAATGCATAATGAGTAGGAAAAGACATCCATTACCTTTTAAGTTACAATGCTTGGGTATTTAACCTTAAATAGGCAAATTAATGAGCAATACCTCCATTAATGTAAGTTGCCCAACATGTAAGTGTTCGCTTGTATGGTCAACAACAAATAAATCCAGACCCTTTTGTAGTGAAAAATGTCGCTTAATAGATCTAGGTGAATGGGCAAGCGGATCCTATAGTATCCCTGAGGAAACTAAAGTTCCTGATACCTATGACGATATGTAAATTTATGAGAAAAGCTCAATGCCAGTAAATAATCTTATTGAAGATATAAATAAACTAGAACGGGGTAATCTCCCTGATACAGAAATATGGCACCATTTATATAAAAATGACAACTTTGCTAAAGATCTATCTATTGAAGAGCAAAAGAATTTGTATGATTATGTGTACCGTAATCGTGAGAGAAATGATCCTGGCCCGGTATGGCTAGCAGATGATGATGACAGTACTAATGTAAAACAAACTATTGCAGATTTAAGCTTATATACCATTCATGATTTATATGAATACAGTAATACTAATCTAGTAAATTTCTATGAATATATAATAAATAAGCTTGAAATAGTTTTTGCCAATAAATATAGTCAAATTCTTGATGAATCTAGTAACAAGAATACCCCTAATTGGCTATGTGATGCTAAATTAAATATTGTTGATAGCTGTTTTCTTGCCAATAAAGGTTCCAATGCTATAACCTACGACCACAACGGCCATATTCAACATTTGACTTATGATGAGTTAGAGCAAAAAGTTCATTCATTTTCTAGCAACTTAATTAACATCGGTGTGGTTTCACAAGATAAAATAGGCATCTTTATGCCTATGAACATTGACGCAATTGTGGCCTATCTTGCTATTATGAAAATTGGTGCAATCGCCGTCTCAATAGCTGATAGTTTTTCTAGTAATGAAATCCAGCTGCGACTTGATATCAGTGAAAGCAAACACCTAATCACACAAAAAACATTTATCCGAGCTGGCAAAACAATACAGCTATACGCCAAAACTAAAGAACTAGAAAACATTAGAGTTATAGTTATTGCTGAGCACAACCTAACATTACACAGTAATGATATTTTAGCTCAAGGCTGGGACAAAGATACTACTGCACGAGTAGAGAGTGTTCCATCATCTGCTCATACACCGATTAATATTCTATTTTCATCCGGAACGACAGGTTCTCCCAAAGCTATTCCTTGGGATCACACCACTGTAATTAAAGCCGCTATAGATGGTTATTTCAACCAAGACATTCAACCCAGAAATATCATAGCATGGCCAACCAATCTTGGTTGGATGATGGGTCCATGGCTGGTTTTTGCTACTTTAATAAATAAAGGCTGCATAGCAATAAGCCAACATATTCCAACCTCCATAAATTTTTGTCAGTTTATTGAAGAAACTAAAGTAAATATCCTTGGGGTTGTTCCAAGTATAGTTAGCCATTGGAAAGCCAATAATTCTTTAAATAACTTAGATTTTAGCTCATTAAAACTATTCACATCAACAGGCGAGTCATCTAATCCAGAAGATATGTTTTACTTAATTGCTAGCGCAAATTACAAACCAGTTATTGAGTATTGTGGTGGCACTGAAATCGGTGGTGCTTATGTCTCTGGCACTCTACTGAACGACTGTATCCCCGCAACTTTTCCTATGGCTAATTTTGCGACTAAATTAGCACTTTTAGATGAAAATGGTCTGGAAAGTGATCATGGAGAACTTGTACTTATACCTCCCACTCTTGGGCTTAGCAAATCATTACTAAATAAAGATCACTTTGAAGTATACTTTCAAGATATGCCTTTATACAAAGAAGGGCTCCACTACAGACGACATGGTGATGAATTTGTAAGACTTGCCAATGGGTATTACCGAACTCTTGGCCGTTGTGATGATACAATGAACCTTGGAGCTATAAAAACCAGCTCTGCAGAAATAGAGCGCTGTTTTACAGATATTGAAGCGCTAATAGAAACCGCAGCTATTGCTAGTACTTCAGCTAATGGAGGTCCTAGTCAGCTTATTGTTTTTTGTGTCACTATACGCCAGGATACAGATATCCTTCACCAGCAAATGCAGATAGCAATAAAACAAAGATTAAATCCTCTATTTAAAATTTATAAATTAAAGATTATTGATAAATTACCGAGAACAAGCTCGAATAAAATAATGCGACGTGTTCTTCGAGATATGCTCGATGAATAAATCAGTTTTATTGGCATCAGAGTCAAAATACAGAAAACAATTACTTGAGCAATTAGGATTTTCTTTCACTGTTGCACCATCTAATATAGATGAAAGCCCTCAAGTTAATGAAAGCCCTACAACTCTTGTGATCCGTTTAGCAAAAGAAAAAGCTCTCTTTCAGCTGAGTAATTTCCCAAAACACATAATCATTGGTTCTGATCAAGTGGCTGATATAGATAATGTTAGTATTGGCAAACCCAAAACACGCGCTGACGCCTATGAAACTCTAATGGCCTGCAAAGGAAGAAGGATCCCATTTCATACAGGACTTTGCTTGATTAATGGTGAACATGGAAAAATTCAAACCCACATTGATACCTTTTATATTCATTATCGCGAGTACAGTGATAAGGAAATTAATAATTTTTTAGATAAACATCTTTTACTTAGCTGTGCAGGATCAATTGACTGGCAAGGAGCTGGTATTAGTCTTATAAAAAAACTGGAAGGTAATGATCCTAATTCTCTAACAGGACTACCATTAATTAAATTATGTGAAATGTTTAGAAATATTAATTTCCAAATCATTTGACCAATCACTTATTTAAATACGACTAACTCTATTGGATAATTCCCCACATTTTCAAAAACTACAAAGGCAGTGAGATCTTTTGAAATTTCACAATGAAAAGCATGCCTATCGAACTAGTTTTTTTCTAGCTATTTGCACTTCGATTCGAGCCTTAGCTAATTCTTCCTCTAAGGCTTTAACTTTACTAGAAGATTCAACAAGTGAACTATAATTTGTTCTCGCA
>Ga0066610_10000518_pt1 | contig 26510 bp, 24 predicted proteins | sample SaaInlV_DNA_165m_FD_60375 | JGI IMG/M metagenome (GOLD analysis project Ga0066610, IMG submission 60375) | Marine microbial communities from expanding oxygen minimum zones in the Saanich Inlet - SI075_LV_DNA_165m | ecosystem: Environmental > Aquatic > Marine > Unclassified | place: British... | reverse complement strand
GGTATCATCCGTTCCAGAAACGGTTGCAGCTTCTCCGCCAATGGTCACTGTTGGAGAACTTGTTAAATTTTCTGCACCTGTAAAGGAAATGGTAACAATATCACCTTCTTTAGCATAAGCAGTATTTGAATTATTTGACGCAGCTGTAACGCTGCTCAATGTAGGTACTTGCCTATCATAATATACTGAAGAATTGTTTGTAGTGGTCGTCACATCTGTCCCATCATTTCCTGCTAAATCTGTAAAGGCAATTGAAATATCCATAGCACCTTGTGTATCGGTGCTATTCATAGTTAATGTGGCAGTATAATCTGTTGCTGATCCACCCACAGCGCCTACAGTAGCTACTCTCCCAGCAAGATAGACAGTCGGTGCCGCAATTAAGTCTTCTGCGGAAACAATGGTTAATGTAACAACATCGCCTTCTTTAGCATATTCCGTATTTGAATTATTTGAAATTATTTCGGATGTTGTTAAAGTAGGGGCAGTATTATCAATAACAACATCACTTCCAGCTGAGGTCGTAGATGTTTCATTCCCTGCTTCATCTATAGCTGTAAATGCATAACTAACAGAACCACTAGATTCACTGCCTGTAACCGAATAACTTAATTTCCAATTCGTGGAAGATATTTCACTAATACTTGCGCCGCTAATACTTTGGCCGGCAACCGTCGCGTTAGAAATACTTGACAATGGTTCATCGGTAACAATAGTCACAGAAACCACGTCCCCTGCTTTCGCATATGTAGCATCTGCATTACTTGAAGCAACTGTTACACTATTTACTACTGGATCTGTTCCATCAAAAGTGACATTTGTACCTGAAATAACAGCTGTTGCCTGAGTCCCTTGATTACCAGCTAAATCATAAAAATCAATAGTGAATGTAACGGTCCCATCTGCATCATCTGCATCCATTTGCTTTGTCGCTGTCCATGATAACTGATCTCCACTTGCATTAGATTCTGTTGTAGCTTCTGTCAACACGGTAGCTATAGGCGTTTGACATTCTTCATTTGTATAAAAGGTAAGAGTAACTATATCATTAGGTTTTGCATATGCACTATTCAGTGAATTATCTGATTCAATAGTCAGCCCAGTTATAGTAGGAATATTTGAATCAAACGTTACAGTTGATGCATCTGTTGTTTCTGTAATATTTGTCGCTGTATTTCCTGCTCGATCAATAATATTTGTAACAGAAATGGAAATAGTACCTTGCGTATCACCTGACTCCATTGTTCGAAGTCCAGAATATGATGATGATGCTGTATTCGGATTTGGCGTTACAGCATTTCCATCAATTGCAACAGTTGGGGCTGTATTCAATATTTCATCAGAATTAATAGTCAAAGTAACGATATTATTTTCTTTTGCAAGTGTTGTTACACTATTATTAGATGCAATTGAAACTGAAAGTGTAGGATCGGTTTTATCAATCGTTACCGTCGAACCATCAGTTGTAGTGCTCAATGACGATGAACCCAAATTACCATTTTCATCATAATAGGAAATTGCAAATGTTGCTGTTCCTTCAGCATGGGTCGACACAGTGTTACTAACTGTCCAACTTGATCCTGAACCACTAGGCGTTATCGATACACCAGAAATATTTCCTGTCATTGGATAATCGGAGTTGTCTAAATCTTCTGATGAAGTAAAGGATATTGAGACTAGGTTACCAGTTGTGGCGTATTCGGCATTCGTACCATTGTTGGATGTTATACTTGAAGTTGAAATTGATGGACGTTCTAAATCCAATGTGAATTCAGAGCCATCCCCACCTGGGTAAAATGTATCTTGGGTGATATTACTTGCTCGCAGTGAAATAGTCCCATTATTACCTGGCCAAGCAGCTAAATCTGAAAATCGTGTATGTTGAAAAGCAATCTGGACATCACCATTCCCATCTGTTGTAAATAATCCACTTCCAAGCCATGACCCTGTCGTAGCAGTACCACCTGTTAATGGATACCAATTAACTCCACCATCAAAAGAAACCTTTATATAATAATTTGTAGTAGCAGCAAAACTAGAACCCGACATACTAAAACCACCTGTACCGTCAACACTAGATGCAGAACTTACAGTTAAATTATATTTTGAAAATCCACCAGCCTGTCCAGCAGGAGTAAAACTAATCGATTGTCCATAGCTTATAGACAAGGACAATAATGAGATAAATGTTAATTTTCTCATGATTCCATAATATTTAGACTGGTATGTGATAGTCTTCATTATTTGGAATTACAGTTAAAGATTAATACCCATCATAACCACTCCATCCATCCATCCAACATGGCCAAGCATATTATTCTCACTATCTTTAAGGTTTAATGCTTCTGTTGTTCTTAAACCAAGCCGTATATCCAGAATGCCTCCAATATTTAAACCATAGGTCACTTCCGCCATAAACCCAAATGATTTACCGATAACACCAGAACCTACTTTAATTTTCCCTGGGCCGGCTGGAAATGCCAAAATGCCCATCGCAGTGATTCCTTTTGCATTTCCTAAGGCAGGTGGCAATGCATGTTCAAATTTAAATGTACCCACTTCAACACCAAATCGAAATTTTGTCCCCAATACCCGCATCAATAAAGGAAATTCTACACTCATTCGCGCATCAACACTCGAACTATATTCTTGTAAATGTTCGTTGACAAATCGTGGAGATGAGCCAGCAATGTCTATGGTATATCCTAAACGATCCGCTTCGTCGGATAAATCTGTATCGGACTCATCATCGCTTTCTTCATCTTCTTCGTCTTCTTCGTAATCATCTTCGTCGTAGTCTTCATATTCATCATCTAAATATTCTTCATCATCTTCATAATATTCATCGTCTTCATATTCTTCTTCATCGTCGAAAAATACCTCAACATCATCATCTTCGCCTGTATCTTGAGCAAATACAGTTTGACTTGGGATTGCAATAAAGAGTAGGATTAGCACCCAACTCTTGAATATCCAGAAACTAAACATGCTGGATAAATAGCTGTTTTTATTCATCTTGAACTCCGCCCCCAGATGGGGTTTTTCTCCAATTATTCATATGGACAAAATTATCTTACCTCGTGAGTGAAACACTCGGAACAAATATAAGGCTTACTCTCGGAAAAGGGCAATTTTTTTCTTTCAATCTAATTTTTAAATATAAATGCTTAATTCGATTCCATTAACTTGCTTTTTATAATTCAATAGTTACAGATTGAGCGGCCTTAAGCAATAAGTTCCATCCCTTTCAATAAAAGAATCTATATTTCCAATTTCTAAATCATATATATCTTTGTACGCCCGACAGGAGTCGAACCTGTGGCCTCTGGAACCGGAATCCAACGCTCTATCCAGCTGAGCTACGGGCGCATATATGTGTCTATTTTAATACGTGTAAAATTAGCTAATGGATATTTAGAAATAAATGAAATATTAGTGGCTTTGAATTTCTGCTGCTTCAACAGTATTTTCAACTAACATGGCAATGGTCATAGGACCGACACCACCAGGAACGGGTGTTATAGCAGATGCTTTACCTTCTACGGATTGTTGATCAACATCACCCACAATTTCGTACCCTTTCTCGAAATTGTTAGGTAATCGATGAATGCCTACATCTACGATAACTGCTCCTTTTTTAATAAAAGATCTCGTAATCATTTTAGGGACACCCAAAGCTACAATCAAAATATCTGCTTGCCGTGTATATGTTTTCAAATCCGACGTACCAGAATGGCATAAAGTGACAGTACCATTCCCATTATTATTTTTTGATGATAATAAAATAGATATGGGACGACCCACAATATTGCTTCTTCCCAATACGACAATATGCTGCCCTTTTGTACTTATGTTGAAATGGGATAGAATCTTCAATATTCCTTTCGGCGTACATGGAATAAAACATGATTGCCCTGTTGTTAGTAATCCTAAATTTTCTGGGTGAAAGCCATCTACATCCTTTTTTGGAGCAATAGCGCGAATCACCTTCTCACTCCTGATTTGCCTAGGCAGTGGTAATTGAACTAAAACACCGTGGAAGGTAGAGTCCTGATTTAATTCTTCTATAAACGATATAAGTCCCGCTTCCGATGTTGCTTCTGGCAATAGAATCGTTTCAGATCTTAAGCCCATTTTTTCAAACTGACGAGACTTCGATTTTACATATACCTTCGAAGATGGATCATCACCAACTAGGATAACAGCCAAAGATGGGGTTATGCCTTTTGATTTAAGAGATCGGATTTGGTGATGTAATGCTGTATAGACAGCTTGACTGACATCTCTCCCAGATAATAGTCGTGTGTCAATCATGGATTGCAGTATAGTTTAGTGGTTGAGAGAATCGTCTATGAATTCGATTAAGGTGGACAATTTTTCTTCAATATCTAAGTCGCCAGAATCACTATTTTTTCTAAGCGTCATTAATTCATCCGAAATATTCATAGCCGCTAATATGGCAATTCGCGTTGAAGATTGTGTAGTAGAGAAACTCTGCTGAACTTCTCTCATTTTTTCATCCACAAATTCTGCGATAGATTTGATATAGTCAGGGTCCGCAGGAGCTTTAATCGAATATTCCTGCCCATAAATTGTAATTAGAACTTGATTACTTTCATTTTCCATATCAAGACTCCTCTATTTGATCCAATAATTGAATCAAATTTTTAACGTGATCTTCAATCAATGATAACTTTTCGGAAACACCTTCTTGCTCAATACCGGAACCAGTTTTTTCACGGGACCTTTCAAGAGCAGAAACTAATTCTTTTATCTTTATTTCAAGTTCTGAAAGGAGTGGTGTATTTTTCATGACCGTAATTTAGCATCAAATTGATTGGATACAACATCTATAATTTCATCAATAATGGGAGTTACATCTTTATCTTCAAGTGTTTTAACCGGGCTTTGGAATTCCAGTGTAAAGGTAACGCTTTTCTTGTTTTCACCCATCTTTTTATCTCTAAAAATATCGTCTGGTTTTGCTGAGACTAATAATTTTTTTCCTTTTTGTTTTATAATAGAAAGAACTTTTCCAACTCTCACTGATTCATCCATCACAAAATTAAGGCTACGAGGAACTTTTGGATATGCTGTAATAGGTTTAAATATTTGCTTCCCTTTCAACATATTTTGCCATGGTTTAAAAGAAAATTCAAATCCAAATGCTGAAGAAATATTCGTATCTAATCTCTTAAGCCAGGTAGGTGCTATTTCACCCATAAATCCTGATTGCTTTCCATTAATTACCACCGACCAACATAAAGAGAAACCCGGATATTCTGATTCCATTAATTCCAATCGAAACCCTAAATGAGATTCAATCATTTGAGATAAAAAACCTTTTATTGTGAAAATAGAATGTTTAACACCAGTATCATGAACTGAATTCGAAGAATAGTTTCCTGTTGCTATACCTGCCAAAGTAAGTGATTCGTCTAAATTATCAAGTCCTTCACCCCACTTATGGTGTACATTTCCTAATTCAAATAATTGTAAGTCAGACGTTCCATTATTAATATTAAAATCAATATTGTGAATGAGTCCTGGTAATAAAGAAGTACGTAAAAAAGCCATTTCAGTTGATAAAGGATTCATCATCGGAATAGCCGTTTTGCCACTTAATTGTGAAATAACTTCATTCTGTAAAGAATTATTATATACTTGCCGAAAGCCAAACCCAACCATGAGTTGACGGAATTGATTCAAATACAATTCAGGGTCTGGGTGTCCAATTCGATAAAGCCCATATAAATGATCATCCGTAGGAATATTATCATAACCATATACACGAATGACTTCTTCAATAATATCTATTTCCCGCTCTATATCAGGACGAAATGTGGGTGGAGAACATGTCCATTCATTTTCACTAAACGATAAATCAAACCCTAGATTTGAAAGGGTTGATTCAATGAATGTATTTTCAATTTCACATCCTGCAATTAAGTTTAATTCTGATTTTCTAAGTGTAATTGAAGGTGCAATAATCTCTGTTGGATAAGCATCCATGATAGGCGATGTTAATTCGCCCCCTGTTAATTCTTTAATCAGGTTTACCACTCTCCAAAATGCGAAGTCCGCCCCATTTGGATTTACACCACGTTCAAATCGTTTTGATGCTTCCGTTTGCATGGAAAGAGATTTAGCCCCCTTACGTATAACAACTGGATCAAAATATGCACTTTCAATTAAAACAGATGTAGTATATTCAGAAACAGCACTTGCCAACCCCCCCATTATTCCAGCTAAGGCAATTGGAGTTTTACCATCAGTAATTAATAATTGTCCTTCCGAAACTTTTCTTTTTTCTTCATCTAAAGTAACAATCGTTTCGTCGCTTTTTGATCGACGGACTAAAATTTCTTTTTGCTCTAATTTATCATAATCAAAAATATGAGTTGGATGCCCTAACTCAAGTAAAACATAATTGGAAATATCGACAAGATTATTAATACTACGTTGACCAGCCGCCTGGAGGCGATCTACCATCCATTGTGGGCTTGGACCAATGCTAATATTTTCCATGATTCCACCGATATAACGTGGACAATCTTCTGCATTTTCCATACGAATAGGGATTGTTTTGTCCCCTGTCGGTTTAATAGGCAATGCTTTTGGGAGCGTTAACGATTGTTGCGTTTTAACAGCAATATCTCTCGCCACACCTAAATGAGAAAAAGCATCAGGTCGATTGGGTGTAATATCTAATTCGACAGAAGCACGTAATGGGCCTATCGCATCCGTGAAAGATTCTCCAGCTTCTAAGGAATCATCTAAAACAAGTATTCCTTCATGTTCATCGGATAAGCCCAACTCCCTTTCAGAACAAACCATACCATTGGATTCGACACCACGAATCGTAACTTTTTTTAATTTGAAATTCCCTGGTAATACTGCCCCTTCTTTAGCGAATACAATTGTTTGCCCTGCATCTACATTTGGAGCGCCACAAACAACTTGATGTGTATCTATTCCATCAAAGATAGTACATAATTTTAATTTATCAGCGTTAGGGTGTTTTTCAGTTTTCTTAACTTTACCAATCACCACATGCTTCATTGAGGCTATTTCTGTATCCACTTCAGCTTCAAGTCCCAACAGGGATAACATATCTGCTAATTCTTCAGTCGAATAATCGAACGAAACAAAGTCTTTTAACCATTGTTTTGAAATGATCATTTAAATTGCTCCAAAAACCGAATATCTCCTTGATAGAAATGCCGAATATCATCAATTTTATATTTGAGCATTGCAATACGTTCTACACCCATACCAAATGCATAACCATGCCAAATGGATGAATCATAACCCACATTATCAAACACTGCAGGATCTACCATGCCACATCCTAATATTTCAAGCCATTGATTGCGTTCAGTGCTCCAGATATCCACTTCAGCTGATGGTTCAGTGAAAGGAAAAAAGGAAGGTCGAAAACGCATTTTCACTTTTGGACCAAACATTTGACGCACAAAATATTCCAATACACCTTTTAATTCTCCAAAGGATACATTTTTATCTACGTAAATCCCTTCAACTTGGTGGAATAAACAATAGCTTTTGAAGCTTATGGCTTCATTCCGATAAACACGCCCTGGAACAATATGGCGAATGGGTGGATCTTCATTCTCCATTAGATGAATTTGGACATTACTTGTATGGGTTCTAAGAACCGTATCTGGCGATACAAAAAATGTATCTTGCATATCGCGTGCCGGATGATGTTCAGGGAAATTTAAAGCACTAAAATTGTGATAATCATCATCAATTTCTGGGCCATATGCAATATGGAAACCAATTGATGTAAAAATATCTTTAATTTCTTGAAGTGTTCTTTCCAATGGATGCATCGAGCCTAAAGGAGGCGCAATTCCCGGTAAAGTGGGATCGAGGAAAGGGTCATTACCTGATGATCCTTGATCCATTTCATCCACTTTACTTTCGAACTGTTTGGCAAGCTCAGTCTTTAACTGATTTAACCATTGTCCTGCATCTGGTCTTTCTTCGGCAGAAAGTGAGCCCATTTCTGAAAATAAACTCGCTACCTGTCCTTTCCGGCCCAAATATGTTACACGAAGATCTTCAATCTCCTTTTGGGATGTAGGAAATGATTCAATATCGGCCAAAAATTGATTTCTAACCGATTCGATTTTGTCCTTTAAAGACATAATGTCCTTAATCGTTTATTGAATTGACCAAATCTTTAAAAGATTGTGGGTCAGAAACAGCCATATCTGCTAAAACTTTACGGTTTAATTCAATACCGTTTTGCTTTAAGCCATTGATAAATGCTGAATAAGACATTCCATTTAATCTAGCCGCTGCATTGATACGTTGTATCCACAAACGACGAAACATCCGTTTCTTTTGTCGACGATCTCTATAGGCATACAATCCCGCTTTTACAACGGCATCTTTTGCAGATTTAAACGTGCGACTACGAGCACCAAAATATCCTTTGGCTTGCTTGATGATTTTGCGGTGCCTACGATGACGTGGTACCGAACTATTTGCTCTTGGCATACTTAACTCCTAATCCTTACACGCCCAACATTTGACGTACGTTTTTCTCATCTGATTTATTCACCAATGCAGATTGGCGCATCTTTCTCTTCACAGAATTTGAACGTCTGACAAGCATGTGTCTATGATTTGCTTTATTTCTTTTTAATTTCCCTGATCCAGTAAGCTTAAATCGCTTTGCGGCTCCTCTACGGGTTTTCATTTTAGGCATATTTATGCTCCCTATTTTGAATGTAGTACTACGGACATTCGTCGACCTTCTAATGGATTCTCTTTCTCAATAGAAGCAATGTCACTTAATTCTTCCAAAACACGTCTCATAACATCGAGACCTAAGTCTGTTCTGGACAATTCTCGTCCGCGAAACATGAGTGTAATCTTAAGTTTACATCCGTCCTCAAGAAATTTTCTTCCTCGATTTAACTTTGTCATAAGATCATGCTCATCGATACGAGGCCTTAATCTTATTTCTTTAAGTTTAACAACATGTTGTTTCTTTTTATTGATTTGTTTTTTCTTTTTCTCTTCGTATTTCAGTTTCCCATAGTTGACTATCTTACATACGGGTGGTTTTGAGTTTGGTGCAACTTCCATAAGATCAAGCCCAGCATCTTGAGCTCGATCAATGGCATCCTGTATAGCAACAACGCCAAGTTGTTCACCTGTTTCTGAAATAAGCCGTACTTCTTTCACGGTGATTTGATCGTTTAACCGCGTTTTAATTTTCTTGGCTATGAGGTGGCCTCCTATCTTTGATTTCCTGCGTTAATTCAGAAATAATAGCATCAAGAGACTGAACTCCTTGATCACCATCAAATCTTTTTCGAACTGAAACAGTTCGATCTCGTAATTCTTTTTCGCCTACAATCAGCATTACATTAATTTTACTCAATTCAGCCTGTCGTATTTTTGCACCAATTTTATCAGATCTATTATTTATTTTTACACGTATATCATTTGAAATTAATTCTTTTTGGACTTCATCTGCATAGTCCAAATATTTATCAGATATTGGAATAATGATTGCTTGAACTGGTGCTAACCACAAAGGAAAATTACCGCCATAATGTTCGATTAAAAATCCGATAAATCGTTCATGAGTGCTTAAAGGAGCTCTATGGATACACAATGGTGTTTTTTCATCTCCATTTTGATCCGTATAGGTTAAACCAAAACGCTCGGGGATTGCAAAATCTACCTGATTTGTGGCTAAAGTAAATTCTCTTCCAATTGCACTCCATACTTGAACATCAATTTTCGGTCCATAAAAGGCTGCTTCTCCAGGGATTTCCACATAGTTTAATCCACCTTTGTCTAGCGCTTCACGAACCGCCTGCTCTGTCTTGACCCATAATTTGGGTTCATTTACATATTTTTGACCCAATTCTTTTGGATCATGTAAACTTAATCGCATCTGATACTTTTCAATCCCAAATATATCGAAATAGTCTAAATACATTTTGCAAACAGCTAAAAATTCTTTCTTGAATTGTTCAGTAGTACAATAAATATGTGCATCATTCATTTGCATACTTCTAACACGCATTAAGCCGAAAAGTTGACCCGATTTTTCATACCGATAACATGTGCCATATTCGGCATAACGAATAGGAAGATCTCGATAACTTTTTGGTACTGCATCATAAATTTTATGATGATGAGGACAATTCATAGGCTTAACGTAATAATCTGTCCCATCCATATCCATGGCTGGATACATACTTTCACGATAATGATCTAAATGCCCAGATTTTTCATATAATGCACCTTTTGTAAGGTGTGGTGTACGTACACGATCATATCCTGCTCTTTTTTCTGTTTCTTTTGCTAAATCTTCTAACGCATCTACTATAACGGTTCCATTAGGTAACCATAAAGGAAGTCCAGGCCCTACTTCATCATCGAATGTAAATATTTCTAATTCTTTTCCCAGTTTACGATGATCTCGCTTTTTTGCTTCTTCCAGCATACGAAGATGCTTTTTTAATTCTTTCTTTTTCGCAAATACTGTTCCATAAATGCGTTGAAGCATTTTATTCTTTTCATCTCCACGCCAGTATGCACCTGAAGTCGTTAATAATTTGAAATATTTTATTTTACTCGTATTAGGGACATGTGGGCCACGACATAAATCTGTGAATTCACCTTGAGAATAAAGGGATATTATTTCATTTTTATCGATTTCATTTATGATTTCAACTTTATATGTTTGACCTAAATCATTAAAATACTTAGAAGCATCTTCTGCAGCCAATTCTTTTCGCATTACAGGCAAAGATTCTTTGGCTAATTCTTTCATTTTTAATTCTATCTTTTCTAAATCTTCTTCAGAAAATGGAGTTGAAAAATCAAAATCATAAAAGAATCCATTTTCAATAGTTGGCCCAATAGTAATTTGAACATCAGGATATAAATCCATCACAGCTTGTGCCATTAAATGAGCCGTACTATGTAGTAAAACATCATGACCTTCTGGAGAACGGCCATCAAATAAAGCTATTTCAACATCTTGACTAATAGGAGTAGATAAATCAGATAAGACGCCATCAATTTTGGCGCATACAACATCATTGGCAAGACGTTCGCCAATATCTGAAGCAATATCTAGAGGAGTGATTCCCGATTCAAAAGATCGAGTTGAACCATCCGGTAATGTTATTTTTATCTGACTCATATTTTTATTTATAAATCGGACAATCAGTCGGGTCTTTAACCGGATTATGGCAAGGGAGACATCGTCGGCGGCTATATAAAATAGCACTTGATCTGATTGTAGCCGATTTCAGTTCTAATTTTTCAAAAATTTTCTCATTAACAAGAAAACAAATCATTGTGGGCAATGACGGAGTCGAACCGCCGACCTCTACGATGTCAACGTAGCGCTCTAACCAACTGAGCTAATCGCCCGAAACCTATACTCAAACGATTACGTTTGCGATGTTGATATCACCCGAAAAAGCTGGCGAATTTACACTAAAATTACTTGAATTATACAATTCTTTATTGTGGAATAAAACTTTCAGTATAAACAACTGGATCATTCATAACTTGTATTGCCTTTTGTATATCATTGTCTTTTTTAGACACTACATTAAATTGGCCAGCTTTCCCATCGTATTGATTGGCAAATTCTGACAATAACCATCTTTTCAAATCTTCATATTCTACTGAAAATTGTGTTTCTGTTTTATTTTCAAAATACTCATCAATCAACCCTACTGCATCTTGAATATTCACATTAGTACTGTCCAAATCCATTAGAACTTCTTTCGCTTCTAAGTAAGGGATTTCACCTTTCATGCGGATATCTAATTCCATGCTATCTACAAAAGATTCAAAATGAGACATTAAATATTGATTGTGTGTAACATCATCAAAAGACGAATAAGTATGTTTATTCTTCTGGACATATGTAAAAAATAATCCTCGACGCAAGCAAGCTGATGTAACAGGAAAAGTGAGTTTTAAATCAACAGAATAATCTGGCGAAATTCCACCACCACTACTTACTTGTCGACCTCCTATGGTAAAAAATAACGAATCTTCTTCTTCGTCGTTCACGAATAATTCATCCGGTAGATACCCATCTTTTTGAATGAGTCGCCCGCTGGGGATATAATATTTTGCAGTAGTCATTTTTAATGAACGATCTTTATCAAGCGGATAGACTGTTTGCACAAGTCCTTTACCAAAAGATTGTCGCCCAACAATGATTGCTCTATCAAAATCCTGTAATGTCCCAGCAACAATTTCACTTGCAGAAGCACTACCATTATTAATTAAAACAGCAACTTTCAAATCGGAGGGAACCGTGGGATTTGATTTAGAAAAATATTGACGTTTTGATTTTTCAGTTTTTCCTTCTGTCCATACTAACAATTCATCTTTTTCAATAAATAAATCTAATATGTCTACGGCTGAATTCAATAATCCACCCGGATTATCTCTTAAATCAATGACCAAGCTATTTATACCAATTGCCATAAGTTCATCAACAGCTTTTTTCATTTCAATGGCTGAATTTCTCGAGAATCGAGTTAATCGAATATATCCTGTTGATTCATCAATCAATCCTGAATAAGACACATCTTTAACTTTGATTTCTTCACGGGTTAATGGAAAATCCATCAATTCATCAACACCAAAACGGTCGATTGTTAATACCACTATGGTCCCTTTTTGCCCTCGAATTAGCTTGGCTGCTTCATCCATGGAAACAGATGACACATCAACTGTATCAATTTTCACAATTACATCGCCACTTAAAATACCCATCCGTTTGGCGGGAGAATCATCCATTGGTGAAATAACCGTTAATTCTTTTTCGCGTTTTCCAATTTGAATTCCAACACCACCATATTTCCCTTTCGTTAATAATTCAATGCCAGATTTTTCTTCTTTCTCCATAAAAACAGTATATGGATCTAAATCCATAAGCATATTATCAATACTGATCCTTGTATATTTTTCAATATCTAAATCATCCACATAGTCGGTGATGAGATAACGGTAAACATCATTAATTAATGACTGAGATTTACGAATCTGTTTGTAAATATTAGAACGAGTTGCTGCTATAGATATGAATCCAACCGCACCTATTAATAATAGGGTAAATATCCATTTATTTCTTTTCATTAAAATAGTCTCTCCTCACTAATTCTTCCCAGATAGTGTTATGAATCTCTTCTTCAGATTTATGTCCATCTACTAATACGATACGATCAGGAAAAAGTTTAATTAAATCCCCATATTTTTTCCTGACTTCATTTTGAAATGCAATGCCTTCTGACTCAATTCTATCATTCTCTCCTGTTTTTCGTCGAAATGCTTCTTCCGGCATAACATCAACAATAAATGTGAGATTAGGTTGTATTTCAAATGTAGCAAAATGATTTAATTGGATTAGCCATTCTAGATTTATTTCCCGCCCTCCTCCTTGATAAGCCAATGTTGAGTCAGCATACCTGTCAGCAATAATCCAATGTCCTAATTCAAGATTTGGAAGAATCGTTTCGTAAGTCAATTGTGCTCGACTTGCAGTCATAAGTAATGCTTCTGTTCTATCACTCATTCCTTTTGATCGATTATCTAATAAAATTTCACGCACTTCTTCGGAAATGGGTGTGCCACCAGGCTCACGGACTAAAATGGTTTTTATACCTTCATCATTAAGGCGTTTTAAGAGTCGCTTTGTTTGGGATGATTTTCCACATCCATCAATACCTTCAAATGTTATAAACATAGATTTATTTGAAATATACATTTTCGTTATCTTTTCCAATCAAAATGACACATTCACCTTTTGGTTTGGATTGTGAAAAATACGAAATTAATTCCGAAAGGGTTCCCCTTTTTATTTCTTCAAATAATTTGGTTAATTCTCGCGCCACTACTGCTGGGCGATTACCAAATATTTCTTCACATTGAGTTAAGGTTTTTACAAGGCGATATGGGCTCTCATACAAAATGATTGTTGCTGTTTCATCTTTTAAATTTTCGAGCCGTGTTCTTCGTCCTTTTTTTGGAGGAAGAAAACCTTCAAAAAGAAATCGATCAGTGGGAAGACCAGATGAAACAAGAGCGGAAATACTTGCAGATGCTCCGGGTATGGATTCAACTTTTATGTCAGCATCAATGGCTTCACGTATAAGGCGATAAGCCGGGTCAGAAATGCCTGGTGTTCCTGCATCAGAAACAATTGCAACAGACTCATAAGATAATAATTTTGAAATAATTTTAGGTATTTGCGCTAATCGATTATGCTCAAAATAACTCATCATGGGTGTTGATAAATCATAATGATTCAACAATTTCCGTGTTTGGCGTGTATCTTCTGCAGCAATAAGAGATACATTTTTTAATGTTTCAACTGCCCTAAATGTCATATCTCCCAAATTGCCTATGGGAGTTGCAACAATGTATAATGTTCCTGTATCCGATGTTGAACTCACAAGCGGTCGAGTGCTCTCCGAATTATAGTCATTCCTTGATCGATTTCATCTTTGGAAATATTGAGATGTGGTCGGAATCGAATGGATTGAAGACCACACCCAAGGATAAGCGCGCCTTCTTCTGAAATTAAGTTTGCAATTGTATCGCGATCATCACCAGATGGTAAATCAAACGCGCAGAATAAACCTTTCCCACGAATATTGGATACATTTTCATAGTCATTTGCTAATGATGATAATTCATCCAATAGATAGTCACCCATTTTTGCTGCATTATTAACAAGATTTTCTTTTTCTATTACTTCGAGATAAAGTGTAAATCGAACCATATCAACCAAATTACCACCCCAAGTGGAATTCAATCTGCTGGATTCGTGAAATACATTTTTTTCTACTTCATCAATCCGTTTACTTGCGAAAATTCCACATACTTGTGTCTTTTTCCCGAAACTAATGATGTCAGGTCTGGCATGTTCACCATAATGTTCATGTGCCCACATTTTTCCTGTTACACCAATACCAGATTGTACTTCATCATAAATTAGAATAATATCATTTTCGTCCGACACTTTACGTAAATATTCCATGAATTCAGTTCGGAAATGATTATCTCCACCTTCTCCTTGAATGGGCTCTAAAATAATAGCCGCAACATCATGGGGATTATCAGCTATCACTTTTTCTATTTCTGCCTTTGCTTGATTTTCTAATTCAATCGTTTTTGCAACATTCTCTTCTGTTAAAGGAAAAGTCAGTTTAGGTGTTGTGATTTTGGGCCAATCAAATTTGGGAAAGTATAATGTTTTACGGGGATCAGGTGAATCCGTTAACGACATAGTATAGCCAGTACGTCCATGGAAGCATTCTTTAAAGTGAATCACTTTTGTCCCTTTATTACCGCGGCCTTCTTCAAGGTTTTTCCTAACTTTCCAATCAAAAGCTACTTTTAGAGCATTCTCTACTGCAAGAGCTCCCCCTTCAATAAAAAAGGCGTAAGGTAAATAATCTGGTTGAGCAACTCGGGCAAATGCATCTACAAATTCAGCCATTTGAGTAGAATAAATATCTGAATTAGTTGGTTTATTTAAAGCCGCTTCTGTTAAACGATCTCGATTCTCTAATATATGTGGATGATTATAGCCAACTGATAAAGATGCAAACATGGAAAATAAATCCAAATATTCTTTTCCATCTTTTCCGTCTACTAGCCAAGACCCATGACTGGATTGTAAGTCGATGACGGGGTCCATCCCATCTGCAAGCATATGTTTCCCTAATGTTTCGTGTACCTTTGATGCGTGAATTGACATTTATATCCCTTTCAAATGTTTAGTTTATTTAATTTAAATCAAATTTAATCCCTTGAGCTAAGGGAAGTTCTTTACTCCAGTTAATTGTATTCGTTTGACGTCTCATATATTGCTTCCAAGAATCTGAGCCAGATTCTCTACCGCCACCCGTTTCTTTTTCACCACCAAATGCACCACCAATTTCTGCTCCAGATGTTCCAATATTCACATTGGCAATACCACAGTCACTCCCAATAGATGCTAAAAATGTTTCAGCATTTTGAATATTAGTTGTGAAAATTGCAGATGATAATCCTTGTGGAACCCCATTATGTAATGCAATGGCTTCATCTAATGTTTTGTAGGACATAACATACAAAATAGGAGCAAATGTTTCATGCTGAACAATGTCCCAATGATTTTCTGATTTTGCAATAGTCGGTTCAACAAAATGTCCGTCCCCTTCTATCGATTTTCCACCAGTGAGAATTTCACCACCTTGGTCTAATAAATCTTCAATAGCTTTTTCATAAATTAATACGGCTTCTTCATTGACTAAAGGTCCCATTAATGTATTTTCATCCAATGGATTTCCAATTATCACTTGTCCATATGCGGAAACGAGTCTTTGAGTTAATTCTTGTTCTTGTGATTCGTGTACAATAATACGTCTTGTAGATGTACATCTTTGTCCAGCTGTTCCAACTGCGCCAAAAGCTATGGCAGGAATTGCCAAATTTAAATCAGCAGTTTCATCTACTATAATTGCATTATTGCCACCCAATTCTAGAATTGTATTTCCAAATCGTTTTGATACTTGATTCCCAACATGGCGACCCATGCGAGTAGATCCTGTAAAAGAAATAAGTGGTACACGTTTATCATTAATTAACTGTTCGCCAATAGTGCTCCCTTTTCCAATTATAAGACTAAAAATATGAGGGATGTCTTCTTCTTCTAGCACTGAATTACACATATGCTGAATAGCCACAGCAGTAAGTGGTGTAGTAGATGAAGGTTTCCAAATGGATGTATCACCACAAATGGCTGCAATAAATGAATTCCACGCCCAGACAGCAACAGGAAAATTAAATGCAGAAATAATACCAACAGGTCCCATAGGATGCCATTGCTCATACATACGATGATCTTGTCGTTCTGAATGCATAGTCTTTCCATATAACATTCGAGATTGCCCAACAGCAAAATCTGCAATATCAATCATTTCTTGAACTTCACCATCTCCTTCAGCCTTGATTTTTCCCATTTCAAGAGAAACCAAACTTCCTAAAGCATCTTTCTTTTCACGAAGACGATTACCCATTTTTCTAACCAGTTCACCGCGTTTAGGCGCTGGAACTGTTCGCCATATTTTAAATGCTTCTTCTGATTCTACAATTACACGTTCATAATCGTTTACAGAACATTCATAAACGGATGCAATTGTTTCACCTGTGGCAGGATTGGTTGAATGTAATTCGCCAGCATCTTCTGTTTGACTCCAACCATTGGGTCCTGAGCATGCACCAAAATTCTTTTCGCTTATACCTAATTCTAATAATATTTGTGAAATATCCATGTTGTTTTAAAACTCCTAATAATGTGGGGAAATTTATATTTTCCTCAATAATATGAGTCGCAAAATTAGGTCGGGCTTTCTATCAGAACCAAGCCTAGTGAATGGTTATTTTTGTCCACTTATGTCTATAGTTATTCCGGTGAATTTGCGCAATGGTGATCATTCTGGTTCCTAGTGAAAATTCTGACTCATAAATAGTGTGGTCCCTATCATTAAACGGAGTTTTCAATCTCAACCTTCGAGTTCTCATTGACAACAAATCAATATTAAGTCAACCATTCCTGATCAAAATCGTCTTAATTTATATCAATGCATCGCAAACACTTATTAACAGAATTAGAATCGTACAAAACCGGTTTTACCCAAGAAGCAAAAATGAAAGACGAAATGATATCTTTTATCCGTAAAAACAATCATTGTTTTGATCGAAAATTGGCAACAGGTCATATTACTGGTTCTGCCTGGATTCAGAATAATTCTAGAGATTCTGTTCTATTAATGCATCATCGCAAATTAGATAAGTGGCTCCAATTGGGTGGGCATGCAGATGGCGATTCTAACATTAAGTTTGTGGCTATAAAAGAAGCTCAGGAAGAATCAGGATTATTGAATTTTGAGTTTAGATCAAAAACTATTTTTGATTTGGACATTCATTTAATCCCAGCCCAATCCAATAACCCTGAACATTTTCATTATGATATCCGCTATCACTTTTTAACAGATGACTCAGTTCCAATAATAAAGAATCATGAATCTATTGATTTAGCATGGATACCACTCAATCAAATTAGTGAATACACAAAAGAAGAATCCATTCTAAGAATGGTTGAAAAGTCGCAAATTCTATGAGTCCTGAACAAATTAGACTTATAATTGTGGTCTATATGAGTTCCATCATACCACTTATTCTTATTCCATTTCTCAATAAGAAAAAACGAATTCCTTCGTGGGTTTTACCTATTTATGTTGCTTCATTTATTGCTTGTGCATTCGGGTGGGAGCTTTGGTTTACATATGGATGGGTTGGTGGTGACCCTGTGGATTTCCGACGATCTGCGGTATTAAATACTGCCATACCCTTTCATTTAAATTGGATTCTCAATTCTCTCGCTGATGCTGGGTCAATTTGCATATTTGGTCTCTTATTCGTTTGGAAATTATTTGGAAACCCTGCAAAGGTATTTTTACATTGGAAATGGCGTGTATTCCTTACATTATTGGTGTGGTTCCTAGGTCAGAATATCTTTGTAGAAATGTTCCTTTATCACGATCAATTAGCTATTGGTAAACCAATATCTTGGGCACCATTTTCACCGATAGGGCCGTGGTTCAATCCTACCCTATTCCAATTCCATGACCGCACTATCACATTACAAGGACAACTTCCTTGGGTGATAATGTCATTTATTTTCTACGGGGCGCTTATGTATTTTTTCCGAATGAAAGAGCATCAATTTAAAAACGATTTGTCTTAAATAGCTCTTTCATAATTGCTCCTACAATCAGATTGAAACCAATTTTTTTTATTATTATATTTTTTAATAAACCTTTTCTATTAGGTAAGTTTGAATATTCAATTATGAAAACAAAAATCAAAATTCATGAAAAATAATATATGACCTTTTGCACATCAATTCATTGTATGGATGGCAGGATACAAGAGCCTATCATTCAATATTTAAAAAAGAATTATAACGTATCTTTTGTAGACTCCATTACAGAACCAGGCCCTAATAAAATTGTTGCTGAATATTTAAATCAACAAACAATGGAATCGATCAAAAATAGAGCAGATATATCCATCCAAAAACATGGTTCAACTCTTTTGGCCATTTCTGGGCATCATGATTGTGCAGGCAACCCCACTAATGAAGCGACTCAAAAAAGACAAATAAAAAAATCCATCAATTATCTACAGGGCCAATACCCAAATGTGGAAATTATTGGACTTTGGATTGATAAAAATTGGACTGTTTGTCCAGTTTAAGAAATATTATTAATAAAGTTTAATTTATTTCAATAAAACCATTTTTCTTGAATCAGAAAAGGACTCCCCCTCGATGCGAATGACATACATTCCACTTGGGAATGAATTTGCGTCCCATTTTATGGAGTGATTTCCTTGTTCATATTGAGTTGGTTCCCATTCTTGAACCGATTGTCCATTTATATTATAAATTGTAATTAAAATATTTTGATTTCGTTCTAATTCAAATTGGATCTTTGTGACCGGATTAAATGGATTGGGGAAAATACTTTGAATTGAGGATGTTGATGGGAATGAATTATTTTCAATGGCCAAAGCAGTTTCACAACCATAACCCAAGGCACCCATAAAAGATCCATCAGATGCAGATGTTAAACTTGGAGACATACCCGCTAAATGGAAATCCCCTTCCATTGGATTACAAAAGTAGGGACTGGTTGTAAGATTTCCATCAACCCAGGTAACCATGCCATTATCATTAGCGATAATTGAAGAGACGCCACCAAATATGTTCGAATAAGACAGTGCCAAATGATTGAGTCCACCCTGTGGGACAAAATAAAATTGCGATACGTCATTATCCCAAACGATAGAATTTTCTATGGTTAATGCGCTATTTGCTAATACAGCTGTTTTGCCAAATCCACTTTCATTATAGAAAAACGTTATATGATCCAAAATTGGAGAAGATTCTTGGCAATACAAAGCGCCACCAGCATCTACACCTACATTTTGGTCAAATATAGAATAAGACATACTTGGATTGGATTGATCTAAATAAAGTCCGCCACCTTCAATAAATCCTTGGTTAAATGCTATTTGGGATGAATCTATAGTCGGGTGTGATTGGTTTAAATATATTCCACCACCCCAATAAGCTACATTATTTTCAATTTGTATATTAGTCAAGTGAGCATCTGATTCTGAAAGATATATGGCTCCACCTTTATTGGCTCCATTGTCCGAAAATGTTATATGTTGAAGGGTTGGACTAGCATCTTCAATATATAAACCACCTCCGGATGCTGATGAATTATTTTCTACAAATAAATCCATCAACGTTGGCGTAGAAGAAGAAATAAATATTCCACCACCTAAATCCGCATGTCCGCCAGTGATAGTTATTCCGCGAATGGTAACATCATTTGCATCATTTCCGACTAAAGATAAACATCGACTTCCGGACGCACCAGATATAATTGTTTCCAACATAAGATCAGGATTATTTGCTTCGTATGCTCTGGATTCAACAACAATTTCTTTTTCTGAAAAGAATAAAATTTCAGAATATTCACCGGGATTTAAACGGACTGTATCTCCATCCACACAAGCATCAATCGCTCGTTGAATTGTTTCAAATGGTTCAGTCATTGATCCATCATTAGAATCATGGCCATTTGAAGCCACATAATAAATTGGACCTAGATTTATGGGACCACACCCAATGGGATTAGCACCAATTGTTTCCCCATTTTCCCCTGCTCCTACACAGGGAGAATTTTCTCTTAATGTATAATTATCATCATCTCTATTACAATATAATGGGTCATCTTGCTCATTATTATTCTCCCACGTAACATCTCCATTAAAATTGGTAACAAACCCTTGTTGACCCAATTCTACAGTGGAGTAAGAAATATTAAACGTATTTGGATCTTCATTAGTCCTAAAATACACTTGATAATCACCATTATACCAAATGATGGAATTCGTAATTGATACGGTTGAACCGCCACGTAAATAGAATGCTTCTCCATATTGAGAAGCATTATTATCCGAGATAGTCACAAAATCAAAACTGGGCGATGCTTCGGCGCGGACATAAACACCTGCCCCACTATTGGCAAAATTATTATGAATCGTAGAGCCAGTAATAAAGGGAGATGCATTATTGATGTATAATCCACCACCTAATTCAGATGATTCATTATTTTGAATCCAAGAGTGAGAAATGATCGCATTTGCATTGTTTTTTAGTACGATACCTGCGCCAGAATTCTCACTCCAATTCCCAGAAACTATGCATGAATCTAGTGAAGGAGTAGATTCATCTTTGAAATATGCACCACCACCATATTCTGCATTATTCTCAGAAATGGTAACATGATATAAGGATGGACTTGATTCATCTCTTGCATAAATACCGCCACCTACATCATCGGTTGAATTCCCAGTTATCATAGTGGATATTAATGTTGGACTTGCATTATAACAAAAGAGCCCTCCCCCGCCTCCTTGATCTCCCGTATTATCTTTTATAATAGTATGAATAATTGTTGGATTTGAATTTTTACAATAGACACCGCCACCATAATTCCAAAAACTTCCATTTTGATCAGGGTCAGCATAGTTTCCATTTCCGTTTTCAAGAGTAAATCCAATAAGAATGGCATTTTCATTTTCACCCGAATTAAATGTAACTACACTACCACTTTCATTACCATCAATTATGGTTAAATCAATCATTTCTGGACTTTCAGTTGTTAAAAACAAAGAACTGACCATAATTGATTTCCCGAGAAAGTCTATATTTTCTATATAAGTTCCTGGTTGAACCAAGACCGTATCACCATTTTCTGCACTATTTATTCCATTTTGAATCGTATTTTGATCTATTGGAACATTAATAATCGCTGAAAACAGATTTGTTTTAAAAATAAAAAGAAGAGAAATATATCGTATTATTCTCGACAAACTAATAATATGTGTTTTTTCTTGGGTTGTTTTCACTTTTCGCAATTGATCTCCCTAAAATTCTCTGTAACTTTCCGCCTGAAATTTCATTCAAATACAAACTAAAAACGAATATGATTATTGCAACACTTAAAGAAATTTTGCCCGGAGAAAATCGGGTTGCTCTCACGCCTTCCTCAGTAAAGGATTTAACTAAAGCTGGGTTAACCGTTCACATAGAATCTGGATCAGGGATAGAATCCAACTATTCTGATAAAGATTATGAAGATGCAGGCGCATTTATCGCATCTATATCTGACATTTATCAAAATGCTGATATCCTTGTTAAAGTGGCTACGCCTACATTAGATGAAATTAGCCAAATGAAAGATGGTTCTATTTTTACTTCCTTCTTCCAGACAACAAAAGAGCTAGATGCCGTTAAAGCTCTTATGGATAAAAAAGTCACTGGCTTTTCCATGCATTTAATTCCAAGAACTACCTTGGCACAAAAAATGGATGCCCTTAGTTCACAGGCGAATATTGCAGGATATAAAGCCGTTCTGATTGGTGCAAACCATATTGGTGTTTATATGCCATTACTTATGACAGCAGCGGGAACGATCCCACCAGCGAAAGTTTTAATTTTAGGTGCTGGCGTTGCTGGATTACAGGCAATTGCAACTGCCAAACGCCTTGGAGCCCAAGTAGAAGCATTTGACGTTCGCCCTGAAGTAAAAGAACAAGTTGAAAGTTTAGGTGCCAAATTTGTAGAAGTTGAAGCCAGCGAAGACGATGGTGTCGGCGAAGGCGGGTATGCCAAAGAAACATCAGACGATTATAAACAACGTCAACAAGCTCTCATTACTGAAAAAATCTCAAAAGCAGATTTAGTCGTTACCACAGCTCTTATTCCGGGACGCCCTGCTCCAATTTTAATTCCAACCGATATGGTTAATGGAATGAAACCTGGATCAGTTATTATGGATTTAGCAGCTGAAAATGGCGGAAATTGTGAAAATACTGAACCCGGTAAAGTTGTTCAATACAATGGTGTTACCATCGATGGGACAACAAATTTCCCTGGAACGATGCCTTATCATGCGAGCCAACTATATTCTAAAAATATAGTCGCTTTTATGACCTATATGATAAAAGATGGAAATATCAATTTAGATCTAGAAGATGAAATTATTTCTGGCTCTATGTTTACACATCAAGGTACCATAACTCATGAACCTACTCAACAAGCATTAAACTCTTAAGGACCCCTTATGGATATTAATATTTTAACTGTTTTTATTCTGGCAATTTTTGTTGGGAATGAAATTATATCAAAAGTGCCTCCTACTTTGCATACACCTTTAATGTCTGGATCAAATGCTATTTCTGGGATTGCGATTGTTGGGGCAATTATTGCAACTAAAACAGGCGGCTCTGTCGGAACATGGTTTGGGCTAATTGCTGTTATTTTTGCTACCATTAATGTGGTGGGCGGTTTCATGGTTACCGACCGTATGTTAAAAATGTTTAAAAGGAAATAGGTAGCGAAATGGAATATTCTAAATTATTTTATGTCTTATCAGCGATCCTTTTTATTTTTGGTCTTAAAAAACTAAGTCATCCCAAAACGGCTCGTAATGGAAATATGATTGCTTCCATTGGTATGCTCATTGCCATTGTTGCTACACTTCTTGCTTATAATAGCCTTGATTTTACGTTAATCATTATTGGCATTGTTGTAGGTGGACTTATTGGCGGTGTATTTGCTACTAAAGTGGAAATGACTCAAATGCCTCAAATGGTTGCCATTTTTAATGGATTTGGGGGAGCTGCTTCTGGATTAGTGGCTGGTGCTGATTTTGTTACAAATATGGATAAACTTAACACAGGTGAAATGATTAATGGACTTGATCCTACCTTCTACCTTGTGGTTGTAATTCTTTCCATATTTGTTGGTACATTAACATTTACTGGAAGTTTTATTGCATTTGGTAAATTGCAGGGATTTATATCAGGGCAACCGATTGTATTCTCAGGTCAGCAAATATTAAATGCATTATTTGCCATTTCTCTTGTTTCTATTAGTGGATATTTAGCTATGGGTGGTGGTGATTTGGTAAATTTCTTTTATGCCATTGTTTTTCTATCTGCTGTATTAGGAATTACAATAACGATTCCAATTGGTGGTGCGGATATGCCTGTTGTCATTTCATTATTGAATTCTTATTCAGGCGTTGCCGCAGCTGCAACGGGATTTGTGCTTATGAATAATGGTCTCATTATTTCAGGGTCCCTAGTTGGGGCTTCAGGCCTCATACTAACAAACATTATGTGCAAAGGTATGAATCGATCCTTAGCGAATGTGATTTTTGGTGCTGTTGGATTGGTTGAAGAAAGTTCTTCTGATGGTGGCGATCAAAAACAAATGAATATAAAGAGTTATTCTACAGAAGAAGCAGCCATGATATTAGATGCAGCTGAAAAAGTAATTGTTGTTCCAGGATATGGATTAGCAGTTGCTCAGGCGCAACATGCAGTACGAGAAGTAGCTGATTTATTGGAATCGAAAGGAAAGAAAGTCCTTTATGCGATTCACCCTGTTGCTGGAAGAATGCCAGGCCATATGAATGTGTTATTAGCTGAAGCCAATATTTCTTATGATCAATTAAAAGATTTGGATGAAATTAACCCTGAATTTGAAGATTGTGATGTAGCCATTGTATTGGGAGCCAATGATGTGGTAAACCCTGCAGCTCGACATGATAAATCCAGTCCAATTTATGGTATGCCTATTTTGGATGTGGATAAGTCACGAACTGTTCTTATTAATAAACGAACTATGAATCCCGGATTTGCTGGTATTCAAAATGAGTTATTCGGTTATGATAATGCTATCATGGTTTTTGGCGATGCAAAGGATATGCTTCAACAATTATTGAAAGATATTAAAGAATTATAATTATCCCTTCGTTTTATTAGATAAAAACCTCGATGTTTCATCGGGGTTTTTTTGATTATACACTAATGGATTTTCTGAATTAGCTTTTCTAACCTATTTTTATTAGTAATTGGAGTTTTATAATGTTACGTACATGGACAGCACTTTTGCTTTTGTCTTTTGGCTTTACACAAACTATTTCGCCCAAACGTCCCGTATCAACGTATTCTATCGTCGCTCGGGATCCTGATACCGGCCAATTAGGTGTAGCGGTTCAATCTCATTGGTTTTCAGTCGGCCCACTCGTTGCCTGGGCAGAACCTGGTGTTGGTGCTGTAGCAACTCAATCTTTTATTGATCCAAATTACGGACCCTTAGGACTAGAACTAATGAAAGCGGGTCGTACAGCTCAAGAAACTATGGATGCACTTGTAAGTACAGATTCTGGAAAAGATGTTCGCCAAGTAGGTATGATTGATGCCAATGGAAATACAGCCGTATTTACAGGAAATAATACCATCCCATATGCAGGACATAAAATAGGTGAAAATTATTCAGTACAGGCAAATTTGATGGAAAAGCCTACAGTTTGGGACGCTATGGCGCATGCATTCGAATCCAGCGACGGCGATTTAGCCGAAAAACTTCTTGTTGCATTGGAAGCAGCACAACGTGAAGGTGGTGATATACGCGGCAAACAATCTGCTGCTATTTTGGTCGTTTCAGGTGATGCGACTGGGTTTCCTTGGATAGATCGAATTTTCGATCTCCGAATTGCTGATCATCCTACACCAGTAAAAGAATTACGTAGACTCGTTCAACTTAAACGAGCTTACTTAAAGTTGAATGAAGGCGATGAATGGGTCACCAAACATCAAATGGAAAAAGCAGTATCTGCCTACGAAATAGCCACAAGCCTTGTCGAAGATAAACAAACAAATGGTGAAGCTCCATTTTGGGTGGGTGTTACGCTTATAGAAGCGCATCAAATTGAAGAGTCTTACCCATACTTTCGTAGAGCATATCGTCAAGATAAATCATGGGCAGAATTAATAAACCGTCTTCCAGCTGCAGGATTACTTCCCGATGACAAAATACTTCTTAAAAAAATCATAATTGAAATGCAAAAATAATATTATTTTTACATTTCAATTGCGTTTTAGAATTTAGATACAATTATATAGGATTATAATGTCTATTAATCTTGGTTAAAGTGTATGTTCTTAGTAATATCAAGTGTCTAAAAAATAAAAACTATATTCTTTTTATACTAGATTATGACACGTGGAAAAGTAATACACATAGACTATTCCTCAAGTAGCAAAAAATTCAAATGCTACTCCCCCACATTGTATATACTCGGCTTTCCTGATAAAATAATCAATATAGATGAAGCAAATGCTAGTTTTTCTTATTTAATGACTATAGTAAACTTTTAAATAGTAAAATTATTTTTTCACAATAAATGAGAAATAAAACAACCTGGATTCAAGTAGTAAGTGCAACATTGTATGCTTCTCCAAAAAATACTTCATTGGGTGTTTTATACCCAAGTCTTTTC
>Ga0066610_10000513_pt1 | contig 26707 bp, 22 predicted proteins | sample SaaInlV_DNA_165m_FD_60375 | JGI IMG/M metagenome (GOLD analysis project Ga0066610, IMG submission 60375) | Marine microbial communities from expanding oxygen minimum zones in the Saanich Inlet - SI075_LV_DNA_165m | ecosystem: Environmental > Aquatic > Marine > Unclassified | place: British... | reverse complement strand
ATTTAGCAGTAAATAATTGTTCAGTAACTACAGGTTCTATATTAGAAGCTGGTGCTCCAGAGCGTTTAAAGACATTTATGCGACAAAGAGCACTTGGAGCAATAAGTAATCCTCAAATAGTTCACAGTGGGGCTCGTGAACTTCAGTCTCATATAGTAAATAAAGATTCAGTTTCATTTGTTGAGAGAGTATCAAACTCTAATAATAATCCATTTAAAATGCTTGATGACTATGTTGGTAAGCAAATGCATAATCTTATGGATAAAAAGCAAGCACCAGGAATAAAGAAAAAATCTGTTGCAATTTTAGTAGCGTTAGCATTGCCTATTGCTTTTGGAGTTAGTGTCCGTGCACTAGTTAATCCTGATTATAATATGAAGAGAGCTGCCAGTTGGATTAAATTTGTTAATTCAAAAGCAAGGAAAGGACATGGGTGGAGAGCACTTAAAGTTCTTAGTTATATTGCCGCTGGTATAGTTACAATAATAGCCGTAGTACCTTGGGTAATTCAAAGAACAATGATCAGTCCATTAGTTAGTTTATTTAGTGGGAAGAGCAAGCTATCAGTTAGTAAAGTTATTGTGAGACTTAGTAAAGAGGGAGTTGATGATGTTGATATAGTGGAAACAGAGAATAACAATAGACTAAAATCAAAAATGAAAGAAATTAAAGGCATGTTTCCAGATTTGAAATGAAAAAAATATATGATGGTGAGCATGATGCAATACCACATTTTTCTGCAGTACAGCAAAAAGTGGTTGATAAATATTTAGATAGACAAAGTCTAGAAAGAAGAAAAGAGGTTGATGAATTATTTAATAACATATTAAGTCGAGCTAACTTGATCAGTCCAGGAAAATTAGAAAGGCCAAAAAAAATAATAAAGCATGAAGGCAAATCAAGCTCTGCTCCAGCAGAAAAAGCTAAATCAATTAGTTCCAGTCACACTAACTCAGCTACAGCTACAGCTACAGCTACAGCAGCAGCAGCAGCAGTAGCAGTAGATTTGACTATGAGATCTGAAGTGATATTGTACCTGGTATTAGAGCTGTATCTGCGGCGCGATCAGATGATCTTATAATTACTAGGCGATGGTGCAACACCAGGTATTGCTGAAAAAGTATTGTGTGAGCGAAATGAAATGACATTCCATGAGTCATAAGCTAATCCTGTTACAGATAGTATGATAAGTGAATTTCCCAAAAGAACTGATGATAAGATTGAAGATAAAATAGCAGCAACAGTAGCAATAATTGTAGAGAAATGACCAGACAAAGAGTTTAATTTAAAATCTTTGAAAGATACTTATTTTGATATTAAAAGCCCTGCTCATGTTGAGTTCATTACTAAGGTTTGTGAAAAACTAAAAGAGCAAGATTATACTATTAAAGCCGGTAAGCCTTTTGCTAAGTCTCTAAGGGAACAAGAAACAAATAATTCAGAAAAAGTATACACTAGCTGCATTAAGAGGCTTAGAACTATATTGGTTAGGTCTACTAAACATTCAATGGGGAATGGAGGATAAGCACGTATTGTGTGATAAAACCAAATTTAGTAAGTATTAGATAGTATTTGATACTTATAGGATCATAGCTGCTATGAAGAAATTATCGAATGGTCATACTATTCCTTTATTGTTTAATCAATAATTTTAATTAAACAACAAAGGAAAGTACTATCATATTATTTGTTAAGCTTACTTTTCAATAGTTCATTAACTTGGGCAGGATTTGCCTTACCTTTACTAACTTTCATAACTTGGCCAACAAAGAACCCAAAGAGCTTATCTTTTCCTGATTGATAATCAGCAAGTTGTCCTGGATTGTTGCTGATCACGTCATCAATAATTTTTTCAATAGCACCAGTATCAGTTACTTGTTTTAAGCCTTTATCTTCAATAACCTTATCAACATCGCAAGGCTTTCTCCAAATATCTTCGAAGATAGTTTTTGCAATTTTACCTGAAATTGTTTTATCAGCTATTCTAGCGACAAGTTTGCCAAGTTGTTGAGCAGGAATTGGACTTTCAGTAACAGAAAGATTTTCTTTATTTATGCTTGCAAGTAATTCGCCAGTTACCCAATTAGCAGATAATTTTGCTTCATGATTAGCATTTTTCACAACATCCTCATAATAATTAGCTAACTCTTTGGAGCTAGTGAGAACTTCAGCATCGTATTTACTTAAATTATAGTCTTTGATAAATCTATTGGTTTTTTGGGTTGGTAGTTCAGGCATAGATTTCTTAATAGTATTTATCATAGCTTCGGTAATTTCTAGTGGAAGTAAATCTGGATCAGGGAAATATCGATAATCATTGGCTTCTTCTTTTGCTCTCATCGAGCGAGTTTCATTTTTTACTGAGTCATATAGTCGAGTTTCTTGAACTATTTTGCCTCCAGATTCGATAACTGAAATTTGTCGTTTTACTTCGAAGTCGATAGCCTTTTCAACAAATTTAAATGAGTTAACATTTTTTATTTCAGCTCTAGTACCTAGTTCCTCTTGTCCTTGTGGGCGAACTGAAACGTTTGCATCACATCTAAAGGAGCCTTCTTGCATATTACCATCACAAATATCTAGGTATTTCACTAGTGAGTGTAGAGTTTTCAGGTAAGCAACTGCTTCGCTTGATGAGCGCATCTCTGGCTCTGAAACAATTTCAAGCAATGGTGTACCAGCTCTATTTAAATCAATACCGGATAAACCTTGAAAATCCTCATGCATAGATTTTCCAGCATCTTCTTCAAGGTGTGCTCTAGTGAGATTTATTCTTTTGTCTACATCACCTATAGTAATATCTAAATGGCCATGGATAACGACAGGTAGTTCAAATTGTGATATTTGGTATCCTTTTGGTAAGTCAGGGTAGAAATAATTTTTCCTTGCAAATACCGATTTAGGGGCAATATCTGCACCTACGGATAACCCAAATTTAATGGCCATATTTACCACTTCTTTATTTAATACTGGTAGTACTCCTGGGAAGCCTAAATCTATAATACAGGCTTGTGTATTAGGCTCTGCACCATAAGCTGTTGAGGCGCGTGAAAATATTTTTGATTCTGTTTTCAATTGGACATGAACTTCAAGACCAATAACTGTTTCCCATTTCATGATTTTACCTCTACTAAATAAGCTCTGGACATTGGTTATGCCAGGATGTGGCTAGCTGATATTGATGTGCAGCTTGTAATACTTTTGCTTCCTCAAAGTTCTTGCCAATGATATGTAATCCCATTGGCAATTTATTAATAAGTCCACATGGTACTGAGATGCCTGGAAGACCTGCAAGATTAGCACTACTGGTATACATATCATTTAAGTACATGCTAACAGGATCATCAGTTTTATCACCAATTTTAAATGCTGGTTCTGGTGTTGTAGGTCCGATGATAAGATCTACTTCAGTAAAAGCTTTCTTGAAGTCATCAGTAATTATTCGACGAACTTTTTGGGCTTTGAGATAATATGCATCATAATACCCAGCAGATAGTACATAAGTTCCAATCATAATTCTTTTTTTGACTTCTTCACCAAATCCTTCAGTTCTAGTTTTTATATATAGCTCTTGAAGGTCTTTAATATCTGGGTGTCGATATCCAAATTTAATACCATCGTATCTAGCAAGGTTTGAAGAGCACTCAGCCGGGGCAATAATATAATATACAGGAATCGACATATGCATATTAGGGAGGCTAATTCTTTTGATCTTTGCTCCCATATCTTCGAGGACTTTTACATTTTCTTCGATTAGTGCGGCGTTTTCTTCTGGCAAATCATCATTGAAAAATTCTTTTGGTAGACCGATCGTCAGACCTTTAATGCTGTCATGAATCTTTTCACTATACTTCGGTACTGGCGTGTTAAAACTAGTTGAATCTTTTTCGTCAAAACCGGACATATGTTCGAGTAACATAGCACAGTCTTCGGCGCTATGAGCTAAGACTCCAGCCTGATCTAAACTTGAAGCAAAAGCAATCATGCCAAATCTTGATACGCGACCATAACTAGGCTTTAATCCAGTGAGTCCACATAGTGAAGCAGGTTGTCGTACTGAGCCACCAGTATCGGTACCTGTAGAGCATGGTGCTATACGTGCAGCAACTGCCGCAGCAGAACCGCCAGATGATCCACCTGGTACTCTTTCTAAATCCCATGGATTTTTCACAGGTCCATAAAAACTAGTTTCATTACTTGATCCCATGGCAAACTCATCCATGTTAGTTTTACCTAACATAACCATACCGCTGTCTTTTAGTTTCTGAGTGACAGTTGATTCATAAGGAGAGATGAAATTGTCTAGCATTTTTGAACCACAGCTAGACTTTATACCAGTAGTGCAAAAAATATCTTTGTGAGCAATTGGTATACCAGTTAATGATGTAGAATTACCAGAGCTTCTGGTTTTATCTGCATTTTGAGCAGCTTCTAAAGCTAATTTGTCTGTAACTGTTATAAATGCATTTAATTTAGCATCGTGCGTGTTAATTCTATCAAGGAAATGCTTGGTTAACTCTACGCTAGAGATTTTACCTTTACTTAATGCTTTAGATAATTCAGCTATAGTTTGATTATGCATGCTGCACCTCTAGTTTTTAATGTGTTCCGAAAGTTTACTCAATAACCTGTGGGACCAGGTAAAGACCAGCTTCTTTATTATCAGGGTTAACTAGCTCTTGTAGTCGGTCACGCATATTTGGCTCTATAGCTTTATCTTCAGCAAGGAATGTTGAGTTATCGAATGAGTGAGCCATTGGACTGACGTTGTTTGTGTCAACACTTTCAATTTGAGTTACTAGCTTAATTATGTTGTTTAGGTCGCTAGCCAATTTTTTTCGTTTACCCTGCTGGTCGTTATCAGCTAAGGGCAGGTGTAACCTAGCAAGGTTAGCGGTTTTAGTAAGATCATCATCTGATAGGGACATCGCAACCTCGCATTTATAAGCATTAATTTTGAATGGCACATTACTTTAGCATATTTTATTAGCTAATTGTATTGCTAGAAGTCAAAGTGATTGGTAAAGTTTAGATAGTTAGAAATTTTAGGAAAAAGAAAACAATGTTTAAGTCACTGCGTGGTATCTTTTCAAACGATTTGTCTATTGACTTGGGTACGGCAAATACACTTATTTATGCTAGGAACCAGGGGGTGGTTTTAGATGAACCTTCTGTTGTTGCTATTCGCCAAGATAGAGGCTCTTCTCAAAAGAGAGTAGCTGCAGTTGGTTGGGAAGCTAAGCGAATGCTGGGAAGGACCCCAGGTAATATAACAGCAATCAGACCTCTAAAAGATGGGGTGATTGCTGACTTTCATGTAACAGAGAAAATGTTACAGCATTTTATTCACAAAGTTCATAAAAATAAGATCTTAAGACCAAGTCCCCGAGTGCTTGTTTGTGTTCCGTGTGGTTCAACTCAAGTAGAGAGACGTGCCATCCGTGAATCAGCTTTAGGTGCTGGGGCCAGAGAAGTATATTTAATAGAGGAGCCTATGGCTGCTGCAATGGGGGCTGGTATGCCTGTAGAACAGGCAAGTGGCTCTATGGTTATAGATATCGGTGGTGGTACTACGGAGGTAGCTATAATTTCTTTAAGTGGTGTAGTATATGCCGCATCCGCTAGAGTTGGTGGTGATCGATTTGATGAAAGTATTGTCAGTTATGTACGTAGAAATTATGGCAGCTTAATTGGTGAGTCAACGGCAGAAAGAATCAAGCAAGAGATAGGCACTGCATATCCTGGTGCTGAAGTGCGTGAAATTGAAGTAAGGGGTAGAAACCTTGCTGAAGGTATACCACGTAGTTTTACCTTGAACAGTAATGAGATCTTAGAAGCATTACAAGAGCCATTATCAGGTATTGTTAGTGCAGTAAGGGCAGCTCTTGAACAAGCTCCACCTGAATTAGCCGCTGATATTGCTGAGCGTGGCTTAGTGTTAACTGGCGGTGGTGCGTTGTTAAGAGATATTGATAAGTTACTAATGGAAGAAACTGGATTGCCGGTTATAGTTGCAGACGATCCATTGACATGTGTTGCTCGTGGTGGTGGTAAGGCTCTAGAAATGATAGAGCAAATTGGCTCAGATATGCTCTGGACTGAATAATCAAGGAGGATCGATTATCACTAGACTTTTTGCGCAAGAACCTAATTATTTAGTTAGGTTCTTCTTTGCTATGATATTGGCGATTTCTTTGATGATTGCTGATGTTCACTATAGTGAGCGGATGAGTTCCTGGCACCAGTTGGGAGACAGATTAAATTTTTGGGTTCATAAAATTATATATAACCCAAAATTTTATATACAAGATGTTATAAGCAGTTTGTCTTCGATTGAAAAACTACAACGTGAAAATGGCAGGTTACGTCAAGAAAATCTGCGGTTCCAGGGTGAGTTATATAAGCTTGGTTCTTTGGAGATAGAAAATGAGCAGTTACGTCAGCTATTAAATTCAGCACCAAAAGAAAAAGATGATTTTATTGTTGCGAATATAGCGGCAGTTAATATTGAACCTTATCAGCGTCAATTGATTTTAGATAAAGGTTTAAGTGATTCAATAATCAAAGGGCAAGTTGTTACTGATGCTAGTGGGGTGGTGGGCTCAGTGATACAAACTACTACCGATGCCAGCAGAATATTACTGCTTACTGATGTTAACCATGCTATTCCTGTAGAATCACTACGCAGTGGAGTGCGCAGTATTTTAGTTGGGGCTAGTAATGATGACTTTGTTATGTTGCAACACTTGCCAAATACCACCGATATAAAAGAAGGTGATATATTCGTTACTTCAGGCATAGGCGGTAAATATCCTTTTGGGTATCCCGTTGCTAAAGTAACATATGTTGAGCAAGATCCTGCTAACCCATTCAGTATAGTGAAATTAAAGCCATTGGCTAATTTAGGAACAAACAGACAAGTATTAGTCTTAAGACGGCAAGGAACAGGCTCAAGTGTATGATAATAACAATTCAATAAAATATTTTTATAGTATAGCTTCGGTAACTATCACTTTTTTATTAGTTCACTTACAGCTAAATTTTTCAACTAACATTCAAATTAATTTTGTTTTACTTTCTGTTGTATATTGGGCCTTAGAAGAAAAAAAACCTATAATTGGTCCGATCTTCGCTTTTGTAATAGGATTGCTATTAGATTTAGTAACAGGGAAAATATTAGGAATGTCAGCTGGTATTTATGCCATTATTAGTTACATAGCAATTACATTAAGAATAAGTTTTTTTACTGGTAACGTTGTAAAAAGAATTGGTATTTTAGTGATGCTGTCTTTAAGTTATTTAATGATATCTTCATGGGAGTTGCATTTATTTTATCATGGAAATGTTGAGATAAGTTTTATTAAGAATGCATTTGCTAACTGTATGGTTTTCATTTTAGGATTTGCAATATTGGGAAAACTTGGCAATAGTTATTACAGCAGGACTATGCATGAGTGAAGAAGTATTAATAAATGTTACTCAATATGAAACTCGTGTTGCTATTGTTGAAAATGGAGTATTACAGGAAGTTCATGTAGAAAGAACTAATAAACTTGGTTTAGTGGGTAATATTTATAAAGGTAAGGTTGTTCGAGTTTTGCCAGGAATGCAGGCTGCATTCATAGATATTGGGTTGCCTAAAGCCGCTTTCCTACATACCGATGATATATATTCCTCAGATGATAATTTAAAGGATAGTAAAAGTATTGATTTAGCCAGTAAAATAAAAGAAAATCAAGAAATCATTGTCCAAGTTATTAAAGACCCAATATCTAATAAAGGAGCAAGGCTGACTACTCAGTTATCAGTATCATCACGAGCTCTAGTGTTTATGCCAAATTCAAAACATATTGGTGTATCTTTGAGAATAGAAGATGAAAATGAAAGACAGCGTTTAAAAGAATTATTATCACCTAATGAAAAAGAGTTAGAAGGTGGTTATATAATTAGAACTGCCGCTGAAGGATATAAGAGTTTTGAAGATAATATAGAGTATTTGAAGAGAACCTGGGAATCTATTAGTAAACGAATATCTAAAGCTAAATTTGGAGATCTGATTCATGAAGAACACAGTTTAGTTCATCGATCTTGCAGGGATTTCTTACGTCCTAGCACGGATAAAATACGTATAGATCAGCCTGAGTATGTACATGAAATCACAGATTTCATTTCTAAATATATCCCTAAATTTGCAGGGAGCATTGAATTTTATGATAGCATGCGACCGATTTTTGATTATTATGGCATTGAAGATGAAATAAACAGGGCTATTCAAAGTAAAATTCCATTGAAATCAGGTGGTTACTTAATATTTGACTTAACTGAAGCAATGACGGTTATTGATGTTAATACAGGTGCTTTTGTTGGCAGGAAAAATTTAGAGGAAACTATTTTTAAAACTAATTTAGAAGCTGCTGTTTCAATAGCAAGACAGCTGCGCCTTAGGAACATTGGTGGAATAATTATTGTTGACTTTATTGATATGTGTGAAGAAGAACATCAACGCCAAATTTTGCGAACTTTAGAAAAAGAAATTATTAAAGATTTAGTGAAAGTGAAAATTAGTGAGATTACATCATTAGGTTTAGTCCAAATAACTAGGAAAAGAACACGAGAGAGTCTTGAACATGTATTATGTGAAGAATGTAATGTTTGCTCTGGCCATGGAGTAGTAAAAACAGCAGAAACAGTTTGTTATGAGATTTTTAGAGAAATTATACGAGCAGATAAAACTTATGATTCTGGTGAGATACTAGTTATTGCTTCGGAAAAGGTTATTGAAAGGTTGATAGACGAAGAATCTAATTATTTAGCTGGAATTGAAGATATAACCAGTAAAACTGTCAAATTTCAAGTGGAGTCACTATATAAGCAGGAACAATATGATGTGGTGTCGTTATGAGAAAATATATATTACTTTTAATAATGACTTTCATTTTTGGGGTCGGTGGAACCTATAAATCTATTGGGACATTAGCAACACAAAATGATGGGTTAGTTAAAAAGGAGTTGGCTAAAACATTACCTGAAAATTTAACATACAAAAGACTCACTATAAAACCATCTTTCACAAAAGGCTTAAAAGCATCGTTCCAAGAAGTTGAGTATGTTAATGGTGATAATACAGTGTTTTTTGCTGGTATTGTTGAAGCTAAGGTCGCAATACTCAAAAGTCTACTACAAAGAACAGTTATTATTGATACCATTATGGTTCATGATGTTAATTTGAATGTTAGCAAGTTGGGTTCGCTCCAATCTAAATCATCAAGACCTTTATGTGATAAAATTTACTTTAATAATATTGTTCTAAAAGTTGGGGATATTACTACTCATCATCTTGAAAAAGCAATCGTGAAAAAATCGGCTATTAGTAAGGGCTATGATGTTACTATCGAACAAAGGCAACAGCTGCTTAGCACAACTATCAATTATAAGAAAAATAACATCTACTCATTTAAAGTTAAAACAAAGCATTTTGATGTAGATGATTGGTTAAATATTAGTAATGACCGTAAATTGCAACTTACTAATATGAGTGCAGATTTTGATATTAACATAGATAAACATGAAATAGTTAAAGCATTTGCAAAGAGCGATGTGAATATTGTTGATTTGGAAAATAATCAGTCTAATGGTCAGGTTGAGATAAATACAGATGATGGTGATAGTTTTAAAATTTTCATAAGTAGAATAACGTTAAATTTGCCTAAGTTATATAATGATAAATTGATCATTGAGAACATTAGGTTGACGACAGAAATAGTTACTGGTGGGATTGGTATAAAAAACTTATCTATTCAAATGGGAGGTGTTTCTTATCCTGTAATGAATGGAGAGTTAGTAGGTTCAATCCAAGATGGTTATATTGGAAGTCTGAGTTTTGATAATGATAAATTGTCATTTGAGACAGTTAAAAAATTAGTACCTGATAAATATTTACCTAAAGCAAAAAAATGGCTTGATGATTCATTATTGGATGGAGAAATTACTAGTAGTATTTTTAAATTCAATCAAAATGACTATAAGTGGGATGCAAATATTAATAGCATTAAAATTGATTATGATGATGAGTGGCCGCAAATAACTAATGCTAGTGGGAAATTATGCTTAACTAATGATGATGTTGAAATCGAGTTTAAGAAAGGTGTAATCTACAACACAAAAGTAAATAATCTAAATGCACGTATTGAATTTAAAGATGACTACAATTTATCAATTCAATCTCAGCTAGAGTCAGATCTGAGGAACACATTTTCCTTTCTAGAATCTAGTCCTTTGGATGTAAAATTAAGTGAAGTAATAACAGTCGCTACTACAACCGGTGATAGCATTATTAATTTGAAATTAGATATCCCTCTTGAGGGTGATAGTTCAGTTGTCACTACCGGTGATGTGATTATAAGTAATGCAAGTTTTGATATTGGAGCAGAAGATAAATTTGATATTGAAAAATTAAATACTAAAATTAGTTTTGAACAAAATAAAGTTTTTGCTTCTGATATGGCCTTTACTATAGATGGACAAGAAGCAAAAGGGACGCTGTTTTCAGGCAAGAATAAAAAAGAAGTCAGCATTTATATACAATCTATTTTAACAGTAAATATGTTGAACAAAATAAGTCCAAATATTTCTCAATTATCTGTATCTGGTAAAGCAGATTTTAATTTGGATATAATTTTAAATGCTGATGATGATGAAAATACAAAAAAATATATATTTAACTCTAATCTTGTTGGTTCAAGCTTTGTAATGGATGGACTCTATAAGAAAAATATAAAAGAGTCTTTAGTAACCAAGATCGTATATATTGCAACACCAATGCAGGAAATATTTGAGGTGAATATAGATTCACTTCTGAATGCCAAGTTGAAATATACACATAATAAGTGGAGTGGCCATGTTGATTTTGGTGAAAATGCTATGGCAGATAATAGTGATGGAAAACATTTGTTTATTAGTGGAGATTTGAATTCTTATACGATTAATAATAATGCAAAAATAAATATTAGCAATATTCAGCCACTGAAATTGTATCTTAAAATAAAAAAATTAAATATTTCAGATGTTGCTTTTGATGATGTATGGGTCCTTTATTCTATGGATGAAGAACCTAGAATGATTTCACTGGATGGGAGTAATGTTTCTGGTGAAATTTATTGGGATGATGATGACTATATAAAACTAAAATTAACTAAGCTTCAAATAGGAAAGTCAAAAAATAAGGAAGAGGTTCGCAAAAAATTCATTAATGATAAGGTCTCACATATTTCAGGCATAGAATTTAGCTGTGATAATTTTACATATGATCATGTTAATCTAGGGAAACTGCGTATTGATGCTATCTATAAAGGTAAAGGATTTGATGTAACTATACTTTTACAACATAAGAATGGAGCTGTTCAAATGAATGGGCATTGGTTGAATCCTGGAATGCCTGAGCAAACTGCAGAGATAAGTGGAAATTGGAATATTGCCGACTTTGGAAATTTAGTAGAAGTATTAGGCTTAAATAGTGATTTCTCCGGTGGTATAGGATATGTTTCTACATCGTTGAATTGGCCAGATGCAATTTTCAAATTTGATAAAGAGAATGTAAATGGCGATTTAAATTTGCAATTAGAGAATGGTAGGATCACTGCAGTTGATCCTGGTTTTGGTAAGATATTAGGCTTGCTGAGTCTTGATCAAATTACTAGACGGCTAAAATTAGATTTCTCTGACGTTCTTAATAAAGGTCTTGCTTACGATAAATTAGTAATGAAAAGTAAGATTTCACAAGGTGTCATGCATGTTGAAGATTTAACAATTAATAGTCCGTCAGCTAATATTTTCATTAAAGGTGAAGTGCATATTCAGAAGCAAACCTTGAAAATGGTTATGGAAATATCTCCAAAGGTAACTGATACTTTACCTGTAGCAGCTGCAGTTGCAGCTGGTAGCCCGGTGGTTGGAGCAGCTATCTGGGTCGTTGATAAAGTTGTAACTAGTAAAGATAAAAATAACAAAAGTAATCAATATAGATATTGGATAAATGGAACTTTATCAAATCCTAAAATTACAAAAGCAGAAAAAATGGTTGATCATTAAAAAATAAATTTAAGCTAGTAAATAATACTATTGAGCTTAAAAGTTGTACTCCGTATAAATGTATAGAATAATTTATATGGAGCTCCAAGTGTATAGGTGTTATTTCACAAAAATACTAATATATCTGGTCATATGTACTCACTACTCAGCTATAGCTGATAATAACTTATATCTAGGGTTGGATTTTGGTTCTAGAAAAATTGATTATACATCTGGTTATGGCAAAGGATTATTAGATGGTTTATTATCACAAGCTCAGATTAATATTGGCTGGGCTTTCAATGATAGTGTTGCTATAGATTTAGGAATTTATAAATCTCTAACAAATAGAGAATTAAGAGCTTGGGGACTAGAATATAATCTAGGAATTGAAGATCCAACTCCAACTAGTACTGAATATTTTCAAATAGACTCTAAAGTTTATGGCTTTGCTTTTAGTCTTCAAGGTATATACCCGATAATTGGTCAATATGGTGTTAATTTACTTGGTCAAATAGGAATGACATATTTAAAATTAACAACACAAATGACTCTTACATCTATTGAGACTGTACTAGGTAGAGCTCCAATATTAAATATATACCATCAAGAGTTTGATGCTTATTTTAGTAAAAAAACACTCTTTCCACATTTAGCTATTGGCCTAAAAATAGATTTAATTGAGAGTTGTTCGGTAAAGGCTATTGTTAAGTGGGAGAGAACGTCAGCTTTCTCTATGGACTATCAAACCACAGATTATAATTATACAGTTAGGTTGAAAAATACGATTGTGCCAATGATTGGTCTGGTTTATACAATATAAATAGTACAGAGTCGATAACCTATATCCACAATGCTACTGTTGATTATTGTTATATAATTTATAGATGTAGGTAGTAATTTTGCCTCCTGGTTGTTGGTTGGATAACTAATGGATTGTTACGACTATTTTAGTTATAATAATTGTCAGCGTAATAATATTAGAAAGAGCATGATAAAAAACACAAAGAAATTCGGCGAATATGTACAATTTTTACGTGAGAACATTGGTAATTTGGTAGAATATCGAGAAATGACTGGTTCTTCAGAGCCCGGTCTTGTCAAAGTTAAAACTGACCTTTTTGATGAAGACCCATTTGTTGTTTTCGGAGCAACTCTTTTAGCTACAGCAGCCTTTTCTGATAAAACTCTTTATCACTAAAATCACTTATTTTTTGAGCGAGCAAATGAGCAGGGTGAAGTCTTCGAGCTTTCGGTGAATGTAGAAGCAATACCCTCAGCAATTGTTGAAATACCTCCAGTGATGACCCCAGTTATTATGCTTGTTGCCTCTTGAGCAAGTCCTGCAGCATTTATTGTGATTTTAGGGACGTTAATTGTACCTGAGATTTTTATTAGTTTAGCAAAGCTGAGAAACTTTAGATCAGCAGATCTTGATGCCGGTGCAATAGAGATATTGATGGCCTTATTATTGAGGTTAATAGTGCCACTACCAGTGATATCAACATCATCAGTACGCAGACCAATGCCCTTATCACTAATTAAGATTCCATTTTCAGATTTGAAATTAAAAACTGCACATTCAAGATTGGTAACAGTTTCATTTTTAACAAAGGGTATTAGTTGTGTGATACTGCCACCTAGGAGATTGATAGAACTTGGTATTTTTGCATTATTAATATCAATAAGTAATGTACCGTTAAGGTTGTTTATAGCACTTTTCAGAGTATCACCTTGAGTGTTAGTTGTAGAAGAAACATCTACATAACCATTTTCAATGTGTAAATCATTTTTACTTACAGAAGATAATTTTTCTAAATTAATTTTAGTTACAGATAAATGGATTTCAGTTAGGTATGGTGGTTTGCTTTTAACTGTAATGGTTTTGGATAGTGAACCATTCGCAAAATCTTTAGAGTTCAATTGTATTTTTAGATTGCCACTTTGATCCGAGCTGGTATCTAGCTCAATATCATTAACTGTTAAATCACCCAGTACAAACTTTTTGATTGATATCTTTATATCTACAAGAGTGTTTTGTAGTAAGTCCCAAGGTAACTTTACATCATTTGTTTTTTTATATTTATCTTTTTTCACTGACTCGCTAGAAGAAAAGTCACTGATATTTAACATTGGTATTTCTAATTTTGAGTATATCGAATATTTTTCATTGTTCTTGTTTACCTTAAATTCACCTTTTAATTTTGAAGTTTTATAAAGTACTGATAAATTATTGATGTAAACATCGTTAGGAGTGAATACAGTATCTGCATCAATGTAGAATGGAACGTGATTTAATGAACCTTGTAATGACAGTTTGGAATTTACAAAAGTGCCTGAATATTTGGCATAATCAAATTGAATGATATTGTTTTTATTATTAATTTTTTTGTGCATGGATACATCTTTTAAAACAAATTCTTTAATCCATTTATCTAAGTCTAAAAGTGAACCTTTTTCTAAATTTTTGGAAGCCTTGCCTTTAGGCAGTTTATCAAAAGCATCTAGGTAGATATTTGAATTTGATATACTTAGAAAATTTATGTTGTAATCTCTGAAAATAATACCAGCAATAGATGGATCGACATTAATATGTTCCGCCTTGATAATAAGTGAAGACTTATTATTTGCAACATGACTAAGCTCTAAGTCATTAATATGGATCCTTGGTAGTATAGGGAAGCTTAGTTTTATCCAAACATTTGCGGACGTTTCAATATGGAGATGCTTTTCTGCCAGGATACTATTGATTTTGGGTAAAAACGTACTTATGGGAATACCAAGAAACAGTAGTTCTATATATATTAGGAAGCAGGCCGTTAGGAGAAATGTTTTTAGTGTTTTCATTATATTCTCTCCATAAACCTCCCTTTCAGTATAGCATCACACTTGCAAGCTGATGTGTACCTATCATATGATATTCGACAAGTTAACAGTTAGACAGAGGATTATAATGAGTGTTTTAGTTGGTCAGAAAGCTCCAGATTTTACAGCTGCAGCAGTTTTAGCAAATGGTGATATTACAAATGAATTTAACTTACATAAATATTTAAATGGTAAGTATGGGGTTATGTTTTTTTATCCTTTAGATTTTACATTTGTATGTCCTTCTGAGCTAATCGCCTTTGATCATAGAATTGAAGAGTTCAAAAAGCGTAATACCGAGGTAATTGGAGTATCAATTGACTCTCAATTTACTCATAACGCATGGCGTAACACTTCAGTTGATAAAGGTGGTATTGGTCCTGTTGGTTATCCATTAGTAGCGGATGTAAGCCATAGTATTTGCCAAGCCTATGGTGTTGAACATCCTGATGCACGAGTAGCTTTTAGAGGGACGTTCCTAATTGATAAAGAAGGTATGGTTAAAGTTCAACATGTAAATGATTTACCTCTTGGACGTAATATTGATGAGATGCTACGTCTTGTTGATGCCTTGCAGTTTCATGAGGAAAACGGTGATGTATGCCCTGCAGGTTGGAAGCAAGGTGATGCTGGAATGAAACCAAATAGCGAAGGTGTTGCATCGTATCTTGAGAGCAATGCTGGAAAATTATAAAAAATAAATAGTATTATCTGGTTATTTATAATTTTGAAAATTACAGATGATATTTCTATAAGCCGTAATTATTTTAATTACGGCTTATAGATTAATATTAAATATTGTCGATCATTATAACAATTATGTTGTAATTTACCTGCATTATACAAACTAATATTATTTATCCTTAAGTCATGCTAATATTGTGATAACTATCAAATGTGTTATGGATAACACTTAGCAGTGCTTAAGGAGTATGCATGCCCACTATTGAGTCATTACGTAAATCACCCTTATTCCAAGTTTTAGCTGCACCAGTACACAAGTCAGTTCAAGATTTACACAATGTGTTTTCAACACATACCGATGTTGGTCAAAGTTTGACGCGGTTATTTTTCACTATTGGTTTCTTTGCATTGGGCTTGTGCATGGCATACCTATGGTTTCCTGGCATGGCAACAACGGTTGAATCATTTTGGATTGCTGTAAATATGCCTACTTATACTATTCAAGCATTAACTGCTTATACTTCAGGTTGGCTTGTTAGTTATCCAGGTGGGGAGATTGCTGCTCAGGGTTTAAGGGTTTCTAATTATTGCAGATTTGGTGACTATGACTATTTTTTATGTGAAAGTGAAAAAAAGACAATTGCTGAAAAAATATGTAAATTAGACCATCTAGAACAAAGTGATGTAAATTCGCAGAGAATAATGGACGAAATCCAAGATGTTGTAGATTTTTGTGTTGAAAAAATCAGATCATCTGATGAAGCAGTTAGAGATATGGCTGATGTGTATAAACGTATATTTCATGAATTACGAAAAGGTAATTTAGCAAAATATTATGAACACAAGACAATGATGTTAGCACAATCAGAGAAAATGGCAGAAGCTGCTCGGGCAGGTAAAAAAAGGGCAGAAAGGATCCAACGCAGGATTAATGCTATAGAGCAGGGATTAGATTATGACAGTAGTGCAGAATCTGACAATGATGAAATTGAAAATATAGAAGACAACTCTCCGATGGAGATTACTGCAGGATCTAGAAGTTTAGAACCACTAGCTATGATTGAAAGTAATATTCTTTCTGAGATAAAGCGTTTACAAGTTACTGTAGATAGCTCACAAGCATTATCATCGGGTGCCTTGAATTTAAGAGCTCATTTTGATGAGCAAAGCGCAACCGTTAGTAAAGTTAATATTCTGTCAAAACAAAAAGATATGTGGTCCGAGCACTTATCTGTACTAATACACAAAGAAGAGATTTTGCAAAGTAGTCTAATTGAAATACGAGCCAGATTAAATATATCTACTAAAAGATTAAGTTACCTTCAAGAGAATCCTGTTGAAGAAGGCGATAGGGTTACAACTTATAGACGAATATTAGACGAGGCTTTACGCGATGAAAAAGAACAAAAAATACAAACAGAGAAGATCGCAACTTTGACTCATGAGTTGGAAGTTGTTAAAAGAGAAATAGCTGAAGATGTGGATAGAATTGATGTCTTAAAAAAAGAAATTTCAGGTAGAGAAGTTGAGATTGATCAGATAATGAGCTCTCAAGTAGAAGAAAAATACAAAGTAGCTGATAGTTTAGCAACTAAAGCGGAAGAGATAAATGTTATTGAAATTATCGAGCTAGAAATTGAACTTGAAAATAGTAAAACAGAAATATTATTTTTTTCAAAAAAACTTAAAGAACTTAGAGTCATGTTAAATAGGCCTGATGATTATGATGTTGAAACAGCAAGAAGAGATGATGTTGAAATAGCAAGTATAGATGATGTTGAAATAGCAAGAAGAGATGATGATTTTATAGCTCCTGATAAGGGTATTGAACTGTATAGAATGCCTAGTCATTTAGAGGCTGATGATGAAGAGAAAAAAAGGCTTCTGAAACAGAAGATACGAAAAGAAATTAGTGAGTTAGAAGTTAAGTTATTAGAGTTGGAAAATAAACATCGAGTGTTAGAATTAAAAGGGCGAGAGTATAGGCAGAACAGAGAAGGTTCATTAATTGAGTGTTTGAAATTGAACAAAGAAATTATGTATTTGAGTATTGGTGTGCATCATTTAAGAGTAGAAGCTAGTACTTTGGTAGAGCATAGTACTAGAAGAATGGATAGAAGTTTAGAGCGGACTATCGGTCCGACATCATCTCCCCGTAGCTTAAGTGTAGAAGCAAGCTCTGGGTCTAGTTCAAGATCAAGGGTGCGTAGTAAAAGAGTTAAATCAATAAGTACGACACCATATTATACTCAGTATATGCAAAGACAGGGGTCAGGAGCCGAGACCTTAGTTATGAGTAATGCCTCTGTTATGGCTCCTAATGAAAGAACTGCAGCAATTAAGGCACTTCAAAAAGAAAAAAGAAAGGTAGAGAAACACTATAAACAAGCAGATAAAGTGATGAGATCAATTCACTATTGATGAGACAACTAGGCATATTAATACATATGACACTTATTGACCTATCGTCAAGTAATGTTATATTATCCAGCTATAATTAATATTAAAGCTAATGAGAGGTATAAATGTCTGGTTTGAAAGAAAAAATTGATCATATATTCAATTGTGATGTTAGTAGTGAAGAAAAAATAGCCATGGTAGTTGGCGAACTAACGTTTGCTAGGATCATACCAGTACCACAAGCCCAAGGAATCATTGGCCAAATTAAAAATGATTTTTCACGTACAGCAAAAGCAAAATTTGCTCCTAATTATTATAGAAAATTTGCTACGATGGCTGAGCAAGCGATAGTAAATTTACAACTTAATATTGATGTCTTAAATTTTCAAGTTCGCTTAGACGTATCTCTATTGAATAGACGTTCTTTGATTATTGTTGATGAAAATACAGATCTGATAGATTTATTCATGGCAGAGTATAAAGACTATATGCTAACCCAAGGTTATAGGTTTAGTGATATAGATCATAATGCACGTAGTGTTTATATTGAATCAGGTTTAGAAGTTTGCTCAAAAAATATTTTCAATACTGGACTTGCTTTGCAGTTGATCCATGACACTTTGAATACAACATTGGGCTTACCTATGGTTCGGTTAACAATGGAGCAAACATCAGCAGTATTGAAATTTGTTAATGATAATTCGTTTGCTAAGACTTGCAAACCACTAGCATTGCTGCCTCATCCAGAGCATTTATGTGATATAAGCTCTACAAGTGGGAGCACAAATTACTTAGAGATGCTTTCATACCATGGGGCTATGTTAAATAGTGCTTTCCCAGGGCAAAGTGAAATGCTTACTTTAGGTAAATTTGCTGAAACAAGATTAACATTGGAATCATTACTATCTAGAGCATCTAGTTCGGAGGCCTTAGTAAGTACAACTGGTAATAGTCAACGTGTAAGTATAAATGTTAGTGCCAGATTAAATAATGGTCAGATTTGTAGCTGGACTCAACTATTATCCGGTGCAATGAGCATGGAGCAATTGGTTAACAAAGCATTTGATGGATTGGCTGCATTTGCCCAATCATTACGTATATCAGGGATTAGAGAGCTTGTAGAGCCAAGTTTTCGTGTGTCTTATATGAATGGACATCGTGCTCATGTTAGATCTATTCCATTGCAAGAAATGCGAAACTTATACAGTACACCATTGTATGAACGAATAATTACCCAGGGTTTTGTAGCTGCAGGCTCACAAGAAAAATCAGCACTGAAGAGAACCGTATCTGGGATGCTATCTGTTGATAGCAGCCATGCAGTAAAGAGAACTATTAGCCCTCCAGTTGATTTCGATGCCGAGCAAAAAGATTTGTGGATGCATAGACATACTAGACGCGCAAGAGGCTTCAGCTCTGAATTTGATGCTTGTGCACAAGGATTTAATTTTAGTTCTATGGCGATGAATATGGGAGCAGATTCGACACATAATGCTGCTTTAGGTGCAGATATGAGTGATGAGGTTAGTGAGGAAAGTACATTGTCAGGCAGCATGCCGGTAAGATTCAAACCAAAATTATAATAACACTATAGAAAATAATAATAATAAAAATTAAGAGTTTAAAGATGAGAGATGATATAGAAATAATTCGCGATTTATGTGAGATAGATGAGATCTCACATGCGGATAAAGTTGGCATCATTCTCGATACCTTGATATTTGAAGAAGTACCTAGCCTTGCAAATATCGGTGAAAGGCTACGTAATTTGTCGAGTATAAAGAAAATTATATCCTCTGTTTTTACTGGAGAAGAATTAGAAGACATAAATCGAGGCTTGGCAATGATTAGTCAAGTTCTATTTTTATGTGAAAATTTGGCTAGAGCTAACCGTGAAAAATGCAGGCCATCGACTAAGCGCCCTATAATATTGATGAATCACCATAATTCTATAGCTCACTATGAGATTCTTAGACATAAAATATTTGGCGTAAATGGCTATAACAATTTAGTTGTTGAAATGTCGCCATGTAATAAAACTGGTGTTGAAAATGTTTTATCTGCTGATAAAATCAATCCTATATCTAGTCTGAATATTTATAATAAAAAATTAGGTGGCTTGTCTAATAATGCATATCGACCAGTGTATGAGCTGCTTCGTGGCAATCCTGAATTTTTATATCATGGGCTAACTCAACAAGCAGCGCATAAGAGAAAAGATTGTGTAGTATCTGGCAAAGATGGTTTAGCTGGTCTTGCTAATACATATTTAATGTCTGCTTTTCTTCATTCATATTCTATATTTGAAGGTATGCATAGTGTAAATGAGGAAGAATTATATTCATCAATAACACAATTAAAGCCGTTATATCATCAATGGCTTAGACGAGGATCTAGAATATATTTATCTGATATTCGTGATAATGATTATCAGTACAAACACGAAAAAAAGAATGTTATTTATAAGCAGCTACGAGATATGGCATTTACTTTATCATTGGCCTTGAATAGCATTGATAATACTAATATTTTCGATGGGCAAAGATTAATATTTCATGATTATACAAAGAATTTAAAGTCGAACAACTCTGGAGCTATTTTAGTAGTTGGTGCAGCACATACACCTGGGATATTACGGTTATATAAAAAATTATTTCCCTCGATGCCACAGCCTATAGCTGTCTATCCCAGGGGAGAGAGTGTGAGTCTTGATTCTGATTATATTTATGCAAGCTCTCTTCACATAAATAAAGGACTATGGCAAACTGCTGATGTCGAAATGAAGCCGTTTTCAGAACAATATTTACCTATAGATGTGTTATGTGATCAGGCAAAATATCTTGGCATTTCAGTACTTAATCAAGTTATGCAATTTCCAGATGCAGAGTTGAATTTGAGTATGTTTAAATTTAACTCTGCATTAAGTTCTCGTGTCAGGCAGTTGCCTACAAATTTAAGATTTGATTTTGTCTATAGGGAGCATCGTTATCAGCAGACAGTTCTTGCTGAAAAATATGTTTATGATCGTAAATCAGTTATAAAAGCTATGTTTGAGGGGTTACATAATTTAGCTGTTCAAAATAGAGCCTTGGCCGATGGTGATGTATGTATGGTAAGAATTTCAGAGGGAGGTAATCTGATCGCAATATCAGATTTAACAAGACCTCTTGCTGCCTTAAGAAATCGCTTATCTGAGGTCCCAAGAAGTATAGTAGATACTACAGAGTCTACTACAAAATCTATGATGTTAAGATTGAGAAAATCTACATCATTAGATTTCCGAGTTATACATTTTGGTGCGTTAAATAATAAGCAGATTGTTTATGCCCCGTGTGATTATCATACCCCTACAAAAAGCTATAGACTTTAATCGAAAAAAATAATACGGTTTCTTTTTTCTTTTGCTTTCTTTTGCTTTATTTTCTTTATTTTCTAATGCTAGATTTACATTTTTAATAACATCAGTAAATAATCCTGGACATTGTTCTCAAGTTATCTTTGTGTGAACGTTGGATGTATTTTCGGGTAGCTGTTCATTTATTTCGTGAGCTTCCAGTAAGCGTGTATAGATAATATAAGCCCATAAAGTGTAACGTTAACTCCATGTTTTAATTAATTTGGAGTTATTATGAGCCCACCTTTAACATTACAGTCCTTAAGTGTTGAGCTTGATGAGTGGCGCAAGAATCGAGTCAAACAAGGTCGACTTCCTGATAATATCTGGACTAAGACTTTAAAGTTGTTAGAAAACCATTCTATGACTCAAGTTAGTCGTGAATTACGTATTAGTCATGAACAAATCCGCAACAAATTAAAGAAACAAGATGTATCTAGAGGTGTGCCTTTCACTCCTTTTGTTGAGATGAAATCCCCATCTATTAAACATGAGAAAATTGATATCACTTTAGGTAACCGCGTTGAACTAAAAAGAGCTGATGGTGCCAGTATGATAATAGAGCACTTAAGTGATAATGCTTTATCAATACTACTAGCCAAGTTTATGAGAGATTTATAATGTTACAGTTAACAGCGCAACATAGATTGTTATTAGCAGTTGAACCAGCTGACTTTCGTAAAGGTATTGATTCATTAGCTGGCCTTTGTAAATCTAAGCTAAATGAGGACCCCTTCTCTGGTGCTATATTTGCCTTTACTAATAAAAGGAAAACTGCTGTTAAAATATTAGTATTTGATAGCAATGGCTTTTGGTTAATGATGAAACGCTTTAGTAAAGGTAGGCTTTCCTGGTGGCCAAAAGATAAGGGAGATACCCTAGAGGTTAGAGCTGAAGCCCTACATATACTACTTAGCCAAGGTGACCCAAGGTTTATGTTCACGCCAACACCTTGGCGCGAACTATCTAAAAAAACTACTGTTTAGGCAGCATCGGCTGTTTTAGGTACAACCTGGTGCTTATAACACCAGGGTAACCAGCTTTTAGGCTCTTTAAAAACTAATTTTTTATTTTCTTGCAATGCAGTTAAATATTCTACTGGGTTTATATCTGCTGCATTGCAAGTCTGAATGATAGATAAAAGCATACTCCCTACAAACGCTCCATGCTTTGTTTTAAAGAACATAGAGTTCTTGCGTATACGAATAGGTATCTTCAAAGCTGCTTCAACTACATTGTTATCTAATGGGGCACCTGGGATACGCAAGAATTGGGTTAATGGATGCCAATGTTTAAGCGTATATTTAATAGCTTTGCCCAATGAATTATTAGGTTCTACAAGGTTTTCCTCAAGTTGAGTGCTTAACCACTGATAAAGATTATCCATCAATGGCTTGCTATGCTTTTGATGCAATATCAAGCGAGCGATATCGGAAAGATTATTATGCTTGGCGTTAGCATCAACTTTATAAACAGAAGATAGATGTTTTATTACAAATTCGCACTCATTAGGAAAAAATGTTTCTATCTCAACAAATTTACGTCTTGCATGAGCTAAGCAATAGATTAAAGTAACTTCATGAGCCTTGGGAATATTACGACTTAAAGCATCACACATATACTGTACTTTACCGTTAATACTTTCTCTTTTACTAAGTATGTCTGATATGTTCTCACCAGCATGCTTGGAGCCTGTAAGATATAGATAAATAGTTTTGTCTTCTATATAAGAGATAATACCAGTGGTAAATACTCCACGGCGGTCACCTGTTTTTTTGTTCTTATTGTCTTTAATATTAGATAATATCTTTACATTAGTATCATCTATGTGAATTAAGTTACCTTGAGCTGCCATACCTAATAGACTATTAAACACTGGGTATACACAATCTGCCACTTCTTCTACTAGACTCCATTGAGTTGCATCAGATATTGGAGTACCTAACATTTTCTGGTATGACTGGAGCCTATAAAAGGGTAACCCAAGATAATACTTTAATACACACAACTGCGATTTAAATGTAGCATCATATTTATCATTACTAACATAAGTTGGCAGCGTGGCAGAGGTATAAAATCCACATAGAGCACAACGTAGCTTCTCTAACCTATAATGAGTAACTTTGGCAAAACCTTGACCAGTAACTTTAATAATATTGCCAGGCAAACCATTCCATAGGCGACCACCACATGCCATAGGGCAAGCATAACCTGCCTTATATTCATCATGTTTGATATTAATAGTTTCGCATTGTTTATAGTCATGATAACTGAGCTTACCACCTGGTTTGCTAGGTGCAATGTTTTCAGTATCTAATTGCTCTTCAATACCTTCGGTAATATCATTATCAATCTCTAAAGGTTTAATATGTTTGTTACTTTTTGTGGTGGCTGAATTAATACTACTATTCTTTTCACCAAACACCATAGAACGTAAACGAGATATACTAATTCTTTTTTCTAGTAATTGCATTTGTAACCAATTATTAAAATCAAGTAATCCTAAGATAATATCTTTATCATTACTAGCAATATCAGAGTCATTTATTCTTTGCCTAAAAGAATCACGTTCTTCAATTGTTAGCTCAATTTGTTTGGGTGTTGCCATGCATGCTGCCTTAAAAAGCTTAAGGCAGTATACATGGCTGGCAAATTAAGTATTAGATCTTTTAACCATTCATTACGTGATCCATTTACTACAGTATTTTATTGTATACACACTTATTGGAAGTTCACATTTGTTTAAGTATGGGGTTGGTAAATTTGTCTTCTGAAATAAAGGGCATAATTGTTATTCTCTTTTTAAATGTAAATATAATCTATGTTATTTATTGTTACCTCACCATTCATGGTGTATTACGATTACCTGGGTTATATAAGACCATGGCACCCTCTCCATATCCCTCGCGCTCCCTGCGTCCTTTTTCATATGCAGCTTGGAATGTTTTATGAAGGTGTCTGGAATATAATAAAGACTTCATGACATTTTCAGCTCTGCTTTCACGTTCAGCCTCTTCAACCACATCCCTATACCCTGCATGCTGCATGATATTTGTAAATATAACACCAGGAGTACGTGCGGCCACTTCATGAGAGCCCTGCTCATGACTAGGGTAATGAATATCACTAGTAGAACTTATAGGCCTCCCTCTTACCCAGCACTTAACCATCCCCTCAGCCTCTTTTTCACCTGAAGCCAGCAGTGCTTCACGCTGTATCGCTGGAAGGATTCCGTGCAAATCATCTGGCATATCAGCCACACCTCTTGGCCACTGAAGCTTTGCTAGTACATACGCTACTTCATTGTGACCATTTTGTACTGCTGAGCGTAAGGCTATGTTATTTCTTGCTGCAGCATTACCTACAACCTGAGGTATCTCAAGCAACTTATTGATAACATTTAGGTGACCATTTTGTGCTGCCACGCGCAGGGCTTCGTTATTTCTTGCTGCAGCATTTGCCGCAACCTGTCGTATCTCAAGCAATCTATTAACAACACTTATATGTCCACTTCGTGATGAACATCGAAAGACACGGTTGTCGTCAGCTGCAGCATTTGCAGCCACCCGTGGTATATCAAGCAACCTATTAACAACACTTAGGAGGCCATTTATTGATGCCAAGAGCAAGGCCTCGTTATTTCTTGCCGCAGCATTTGCAGCCACCCGTGGTATATCAAGCAATCTATTAACAACATTTATGTGACCATTTTGTGCTGCCCTGCGCAAGGCTATGTTATCAGCAACTGTAGCATTTGCAGCCACCTGTGGTATATCAAGCAATCTATTAACTAAACTTATGTAACTATGTCGCGCTGCGAATCGCAAGACAAAGTTATCATCAACTGCAGCATTATCTGAAACCTGCGGCATATCAAGCAACCTTTTAACAACATTTATGTGTCGATTTTGTGCTGCGCAGAATAAGGCTTCGTTATCTCTTGCTGCAGCATTTTCCGCCACCTCGGGTATTTCAAGTAATCTAATTACAATGTCAAGGTGGCCATTATTACTAGCAAGAGACAGGGGGCGCCACGTCTGGCCGTGCACAACATCTTCTACATCAAGGTCCTCAGGCGACCCTGAAAAAACTGATTCATCCCCAGATGCTATTTGTTTAAGTATGGGGTTGGTGAATTTGTCTTCTGAAATAAAGGACATAATTGTTATTCTCTTTTAAAATAAAATTGGACTTCTAATATTTACGCGCAACAGTACACCAGCTAACTTTTAGTGTCAACATAATATTTAGTGAGCTTATAATATTTTATTGCGTACGCACTTATTGAGAGCTCACTAATAAATTCGACGATTATTGGAAGGACCGTCGGGCATGAGCGGGCTATCTTCTAATTACGCATGCTCGGTGGTGTAATTTTAGTTCCTAACCAGCAGCCTCGATGGCATAGCTAAGGAAGTTAGAAGTTATTTGTTAAATTATTCAACAACTTACAAATTCTAGGGAAGGTTACGTTTTATCTGACTCATTTGATGTTTTTTTGGAATCATTAATTAAGGTACAGCCCAAATATTTTACTAAAAAAACCAAAGCCGAATTAAAAAACATTTCGAGATTTGTAGGACTTAATGCTCTTGATGTAAATGCAGATGTATTTCATGATTTCACCATGGATTTGCGAAAAGCATATGTTGCAAGAGCGGAGCAAATTGGTCTTTATCCAAATGTATGCGAAATGCTGGCAAAACTAAAAGAGATGGATACTAAGATTGGCATAGTTTCATCAAACGATACCAGCCTCATTATCAGCATTCTGAAAAAATATAACTTAGAAGAGGATTTTGATTTCATCATAGGTGATATAAATCTTAATGGGAAAGACAAAACGCTATCTGAGCTTTCCCAAAAGGGCGTTGCTCTAGAAAAATCATGGTACATAGGTGACACCCCTCATGATATTAGATCTGCTAAATTCGCAGGAATGAAAAGTGTAGCTGCCTGCTGGGGCTATAGCTCTAACGAAATGCTTTTAAAAGAATCCCCTGACTTTTGCTTTAGCGAAGTTTTGCAAATATTATCTTTGATTTAAAATACATATATTGTATCTATTTAGCTATTATATTTTAAGCAAACTATACTCTTTGTAGAGCAATTGTAATGAGAGTATTCCAATGCCAAAAACACTAGGGTTAAGGCACGTGGCCTTGAGAGTTAACAACATTAACGCTTCCCACTCATGCCCCTTTTTACACTGCCACCATACTTTCTTATTGGAGTTTTTTGTAACATCCTCTGGTTTTAACTTACCATTTTTTTCTTTATGCCACTCTTGAGCTAGCT
>Ga0066610_10000508_pt1 | contig 26766 bp, 22 predicted proteins | sample SaaInlV_DNA_165m_FD_60375 | JGI IMG/M metagenome (GOLD analysis project Ga0066610, IMG submission 60375) | Marine microbial communities from expanding oxygen minimum zones in the Saanich Inlet - SI075_LV_DNA_165m | ecosystem: Environmental > Aquatic > Marine > Unclassified | place: British... | reverse complement strand
AATCGAGATAAGGATGCTGGAACGTATGCGCTAGTAGCTTTGTCACCGAAGCCCAACTATGGTTTGCTTTTAAAAATGTTCTTTTTGCAGTGGTTGGTTTTGTCTATACCAATATTGGTAGCGGCATTTTTTGGTGCTGTTTTATGTGGCTGGGGATTGAAGATTTCAACATCTTTAATGATGGTTGCAGCACTTTCCACATGGAGCTTATGTATTATTGGCTGGTTTGCAAATGTTCTTTCTCTTAATTTAAATACACATGCGAAGGTTTTGCAGTTGATCATAGTTATCCCCTTGTATTTACCAGTTTTAATATTTGGTGCCAGTGCACATTTAGATTGTATGGGGCAAGTTAATCCTCTGGCCAATTTAGCCATGTTGACTGCAATAGCTATAATTTTTGGAATGTTGATCCCTCTTGCCATATCATATTTCATAGATGAGGGGGTTATTTCACTTTGAAGAAATTATTATCTTGGCTGCAGAGCTGGGGCTCACCACCTGTTTTTTATAAAAGAGCGACGCTATGGGGTGCGGTATTACTATATACTGGCGTGGTGCTTCTAGCTATTGGATGGGGTGTTGGTTTATTCTTATCACCTCAAGATTATCAGCAACATGATGCAGTCCGAATAATTTATGTTCATGTGCCAATGGCTGTGTTATCACTAACGATTTATTCAATTATGGCATTTTGTTCCTTTGTATATTTGGTTTGGAGGATAAAAGTAGTAGATCTTTTTGCATATGAGAGTGCTAAAGTGGGTGCCATTTATACTACATTAGCACTTATTACCGGATCTTTATGGGGTAAACCTATGTGGGGGACATGGTGGATATGGGATGCGAGATTAACATCAGAGTTGGTATTACTATTTTTATATTTTGCATACTTATCCCTGCGTTATTCACTTCAAGATAAAATGAAGGCAAGTAAGGCTGCTGCCGTACTTAGTCTTTTAACTATTGCAAATGTGCCAATAATACATTACTCAGTAAATTGGTGGTACACTTTGCATCAAGGTGGCTCAATAAAATACGTATTTAATTCAACAGTAGCTATGCCAATGTTGGTACCATTGTTGATATCGTTAATAGGAGCTTTCTTCTTTTACCTAGGATATTCTTTGACTGGTGCTAGCTGTACATTAGGAAAACGAGCTCATTCTCAAGAATGGCTATCTAAGTTATATAGGAGAATTTAGTTGAAATATGCATTCTATGTGTACTCTAGTTACGCTGTGGCGGTGATTATGCTCTCTTATAGCCTATGGAATCTAAGCAAAAGAAAAAGCATTTTATTAAAGATTTTAAGGCAAAAGAATGCATCTGCTAACAATAACTAAGCTACATAAACAACGTATCAGATTGTTTTTAATTCTCTTAAGCACATTATCTATAATAGTAGCATTGGTTCTTTATGCTCTAACTGAAAATATAAATTTGTTCTACACTCCGACCCAAGTTACAGAATCTCTAGGAGCAAAAAGAGCAGTTAAATTGGGTGGCATGGTGGTGAAGGGGAGTGTGAAGTATGAAGAAGGGCTTAACGTTAAGTTTACATTAACAGATTTTAAAGGGCATATTCCAGTAGTCTATGATGGGATCTTGCCGGACTTGTTTAAAGAAGGCCAAGGTATAGTAGCAGAGGGTAATTTAAGTACTGAAGGTATATTTTTAGCCAGTAGAGTTTTAGCTAAACATGATGAAAATTATATGCCACCAGGTATAGATTTAGCAAAAGCTAATGGAGATGGCGGTAATGATACCTGAATTTGGAATTATATTCTTGATATTAGCAATGGTGAACTCATTGTTGGTTTTTATATTACCGCATCCTAATGTTAAGCAGCTAAGATCTCATGTCATGATACAAGTAGGCTTTGTTGCTCTGACTATGAGCTGTCTGTGGATAGCAATATTTACAAATGACTATAGTGTTCACTATGTGGCTTTTCATAGTTACTCCCAATTACCTTGGTATTATAAGTTATCCTCACTTTGGGGGGGGCATGAGGGTTCACTTCTATTGTGGTTATTTATTCAACAAATCTATCATTATTTGTTGTTGAACAAATTAACAAGAACACAGATATCTTCAAAGCATACTATAGTTGCGAATAAGGTTATGCACTTATATAGCTTGGCATTGTTAGCTATAATTTGTTTTACTTCAAACCCATTTTTACGTGATATTAGTAGTGTACCAATTGATGGTGCTGATTTAAATCCAATGTTACAAGATTTTGCTCTAATAATTCATCCTCCAATTTTATATTCTGGTTATGTTGGCACCTCGTCTCTATTTGCGTTAGCTATAGCTTTTTTGTGGCATGGATATAAATCTGAAATGCTAGAAATATTTCAACACTTTACTTATTTATGTTGGGGTTTTCTATGTATTGGAATTACTCTTGGAAGTTGGTGGGCATATTATGAGCTTGGCTGGGGGGGATGGTGGTTTTGGGACCCAGCAGAGAATGTTGCTCTTTTACCTTGTTTATGCCTGACCGCCTTAATTCATGCTCAATATGCTACAAAAATGAATTATCTTTGGTGGCGGTGGAGTGTCCTACTAGCAATGTCTGCATTTTTGCTTAGCATTTTTGGGACTTTCCTTATTCGTAGTGGGGTGGTTTCATCAATACACAGTTTTGCTTTAGACTTTGCAAAAGCACAAGCATTTATCAGTGTTATTGTGTTGTTTAGTATAATAGCAATATATTCTTTTTGGAAAAACAGATCTAAAAATAAAAACATGAAATTTAAATTTCGAAGTGTAAAAGAAATATATCTTGCTGTAGTGAATCTGGTTTTGCTTGTTGCTTTGTTAACAATACTGCTCGGTACTGTATACCCTATTTTCACCAAACTTGTTTTTGGTTATGAGGTAACTGTTGGGTTTCCATATTTCAACACAGTATTTGTAAGCTTGATGCTGCCGTTGCTTTTACTTGCTCCATATTCCAAGGGTTTGAACAACCATAGACAACAACTTTTACACTTTTTAATATCAGTGGTTATATCATTGATAATTGTACAACATTTTGGACAAATAAAATTATTACCATTAGTTGGAGTTACTAGCAGTGTCTATATATTAATAAGTGAAATATTTTCGGTATACAATTTAAAAAGGACTCTTGCTCATAGTGGCTTGGCTCTGGTAGTTATAGCTGTTTCTATAGTCTCCAATTATGAGAAAGAACTAGAAGTTAGGATGCAACAGGGAGAACGCTATGAAATTAATGGTGTTTCGGTTGGGTTAGATAATGTTAAAGTTGATGCCAGAGCAAATCATGTGGCATATATTAGCACTGTAAATGTTAATTCTGGAGCTGAAATCAGTGAAATCTATCCAGAGAAAAGATACTACTTTTCATCAAATAATGCTACTACTGAAATGGCACTGTTTGTAACACCATTTTATGACATATATGTGGCTATGAGTGAAAAGCGAGGAGATAGCTGGATATTTAGGATTGCATATAAACCAATGGTCAGGTGGATGTGGTTAGGAGGTATAATAATGATGATGGCAGCTGTAGTTGCCGTTTTTCGGAGAAAAAATGCTTAAGAAATCAATAATAACTATCTCATTAATTTCTTTGTTTATTTTTTCACCAATGATTTATAAAAAGTATTACATTAAAGAAATAGTAGATACTCCTCTAGAGATTGATTTATATAATTTGCGTACAGGAAAAGAAGAATCATTAGCAAATTTATTGTCGGGTAAAACAACACTTATTTATTATACCAGTACATCTTGTTCCGTATGTGTTAGACAAAGACAAATGTTTGAAGAATTACCTCCGAGTCAAAAACAAACTCTGCAATGGTTGGACATAGTGGCTAGGCCGGATCAAATAACAGAATGGATGGCGAAATATGGTAGGTTGCATGACGTTGTTACGTTGGATATAAAAAGAGAATTTGAGTCAGCACTAAAATTAAATGCAACTCCTGTTATTTTACTTGTTAACAAGAACAAGGAGATCATATTCTATAATAGAGGATATTTAGAGCGCGGAAAATGGAATGCAAAATTATATCCATTAGTATTAAATGCTGAATTTGATATTTAAAAGGTCAGAATGCCATGTTTAATAGGATGACACTTATAATAATAACCATGTTGATTTTGCTCACAATAGTTCCCTACTTTATAACTGAAAGCAATGGGAATATTGTAAGTGGTGGTGTGAAAATTGCAGAGATTGGTGGTTACAAGCCATTAAAAATAAAATCGATCTTACATGAAGAAGAGTATGTGCTATTCCACTATTACTCACAAGGATGTTTGTCATGTGAGAAGCAACATTTAGTGTTTTCACAGCTTAAAAGTACTGGCAATTTTAAATATAAAATTGTTGGTGTTGGTGCTGGTGCATATCCTGACTACAAAATTTCTTCTAACGTAGATGGTTATGATGAAAAATATTGGGATGCATATAATGAGCTGGCCAAAACTTTGTCAATCATGGGAACCCCAACTATTTTTTTAGTTAACTCCCAAGGAGATGTACTTAATAAACATATTGGGTATATCACTAAGGAAGAATTTGTAAATGAGTTCAAGGTTGGTTAAATACAAGTAAAAGGTTAGATAAATGAGAATTTTAATTTTTCTTATAGCTGTTGTGTTTTCTGGTGATCTACTAGCTATAGATATAAATTCAAAGGATAGGATTGTAGATTTATCACAGCATATGCGGTGTTTAACTTGTAATAATCAATCGATATTTGAATCAGACTCTCCTTTTGCATTAGAGGTTGTTTTGGAGTTGCAACACCATATAGAAACAGGGAAAACTGATCAAGAGATTTATAGTATCGTAACAGATGAATATGGAGATAATATTCTTTATGATCCTAAAATGAACAGATATACTTTATGGTTGTGGACTCTTCCTTTTATTTTCTTGTCATTAGGTTTGTTTTACGTAATTAAAAATTTTTGTGTTTATAGTCGGGAACAATAGTGTATAGAATTTATTTCACATTAATATGCTTGTTGATTTTCATGATATATATCTTGTTGATTGTTAAAATTTTCAAAAATAAAAAATCTTTTTTGTTTTCTGGATTGTTGACATTAATAATTTGCCCGATAATTTATGGTGGTTTGGGTGATTTCAAAGCATTAGAGTATTTATCTCTGCCAAAAATTCAAAGCCAGCTTCTAGAGTATAAGAAGATTAGACCTTTGATTGCCCAAGTTGAAAGGAAGTCTGCTAAGATGGGAATGCTATGTGATATTGAACCGAAAAATATAGATAATTGGTGGCAGTATGGGCAGCTTTTGGAGATACAGCAACGTGAAGATGATGCTCTAATAATATATGCTAAGGCTAATGTAATACATTCTGAATCTATTCCTATATTAGAAAGATTGATTTTGTTGAATTTGAAGGCAGACAAAGGCATAGCAAGTAAAAAAACTATTGATTATTATAATGATTTGATTAAGATTGCTCCGAAAAATATTATTGCTATTCACGCTAAAGCGTTGCTTTTGTATCAAGAAGGCAATTTTAATAGTGCGGCTAGTTTATGGGAAGAGGTTCTTTTAAATATTGATGCCTCTGCACCCTATATTAATGTAAAACAAAATATAAAAGAAATGATCGCCTTAGCCAAAGCTTATGGTCTAGAACCAAAAATTAAGCTAGCTCTTAATTTGTCTGGAGATTCTTTGACCTTGACCAACAAACATCTATTTGTGGCTCTAAAGAAGAAAGGTCGAAATGGACCGCCAATACTCGCTCATAAGATTGCAATGGAGCACTTGCCAAATGTCCTACAGTTGGGCCTTCAGCACGCTATAGATTATCAGAATGGCTGGGCCAGTATTACTCCTAGCGATGCCTTCATTTTAGAGGTACACCTCTCAGAGAGCGATATTCTTGATTCCAGTACTAAATTGCTTTTAACTAAACATTTAACCTATCAAGTTCTTCAAGGAACACCTAGCTACGTGGTTGACATATGATTTCTCCAGCTTTCATAGTTTGCTAAGGAACTAGGCTCTTTTGTAGAGTAAAATCGACATGTACACAAAATGCTGTACCCGTCAGTAGACAGGTTTAATGAACTACGCCTTTAGTGGCAAAACACTAGTTCTTCAGCAGTTATGAGCTTAGATTTTTATTAGTAGATATCTGACGATTTGAAGGGGGCATATTCATTGCTCAATTCATTCGTAGTCAGCGATAATGAGAACACGGCAAGTAATAAGGATAAAATAAATGATTAAGAAACAAATTACTGAGCGAGTTAAGCCCGCACCAATGATAGTAAAAAAAGAAGGTATAAGAACAATAAGATTACAACTACAAGAACAATTAAACTCTGCAGAGCAGAGGCTCGCATCAGTAAGCCGTAAATTAGAAGAAAAAAATTATATCATTAATGGTCTTCGGATCGATTTAGAGCATGCTATTGATCAAATTTCATTATTGCAACATAAAACTCATCTCCCTGTGGGTAAGCCAAAATGGATATCGAGACCATTACCAGGTATCAATGCATGATTTAGGCAGTAAATATCCCCGCTGAATATAGGCGGGGTTTTTTTATAAATATAAAAATTCAAACAAATACTTATTAAAAAAATAGATTCAATAAAATTCATAAAGGTTTGCGATAAAATCTCATTACCATATATATGTTCTAAGAAGTGTGGATTACTTGTCATAGGGAAGACTTTGCTCCCAATTTGGTCGTGATTACTTTTGTAAATTATCCTTAAATCTTACCTTCCAATGTTTCTTTCGTCTATCTGATACCGATTGGAGGTCGCAATGTCGTGATGTTACATATAGATTAAAAGACATATGTGATGTGATATATTCTATTAACATCTATAAAATCTATATTAGATATACCTATGTTTGTTATTATGTAGATGTTTAATGATTAATTATTTAAGGGGGAGTGATGAAGCAAATTGAGCTTAAATATAAATGGACCTCTATATTTTATGATGTACTAGATTATCCATGGGAGAGACTGTACAGAAAATGGCGGAAAAAATTGCTATCTGATATGACAGGTTTTGTACTTGAGCTTGGAGTTGGTACAGGGAGAAATTTTGCATATTACAATAGAGAGGCCAATGTGACAGGTATTGATATTAGTAAGCATATGCTTGAAATTGCCAAAAAAAGAGCGACTTCATCTAACATGAGAATTAAGTTGGTTCATGATGATGCAACAACTCTAAACTCACAGTTAGATAACAGTTATGACTGGGTGTTTAGCACATTTATGTTTTGTGTTATGGATGATGAACTACAGCCTGAAGCCTTGGAACAAATTGCAAGAGTTTTAAAGCCTGGAGGAAAGTTTAGAATTCTTGAGATGGTCTATTCTAAGAACACTAAACTTTTAAGACGCCAGCAATTATTTTCAAGATTTGTCGAAAAGGTCTATGGTGCAAGATTTGATAGAAAAACATTAAATTATATTAACGATAATCCTAATCTTGAATTATCTAGGATAAGTTATTTGAAGGAAGATGTTTATTTGCTAATTGAAGGTAGTTGTAAAATAGCTTAAAGACCTGTATTGCACGAGAGGTGTAGGTCGAAATTTCACCCGAAATACTCTCAAAAGGTCTAAAATATATAGTAAGAGCAAGGGGTTTATATTGTGGATTTAAATTGTCAGTACAATTCATATAGTGAAGAAGAACAATCATATTATCTTGACAGCTTCATTACTGCGGATGAATCTGTTCGAAATGATGCTATTGATAGTCAAGAAAATGATAATCTTATTGCAATTGTAATTGCATTAAAAGAAAAAAAAATGGCTTTCAGTTTGAAAAATATGGGAGCATTAGCAGATTCTTCTAGATATATAATTATTGCTAAGTTGAAGAAAAATTCTTTTGAAAAAGATATTTTAGAGCTAGGTGAGAAAGAGGTTAAATTTTTCTTCTCAGTATTACATTTGATTAGAGAAGATGAATGTGAAGAAATTATTAATAATTATAATTCAGAAAAGTTAGATAAATATATTGATGTTTTTTCAAAACACATAGATCATCTTGAAAAAAAAGATGAATTTTTAATCAAGCTGCTGTCAAAGTTAAATGATCGTAAAACAAAAGCAGAGCAGCATTCTGAATTGAATGAAAAAATTAACAAGGTTAAAATAAGTAAATTTAGTGTTGAGTTTGATACTAAATATACTGATGTTTTAGAGTCAAGTGTTAAAGTGAAAGAATTTTGTGAGCTGCTGGATCAGATTGATGCGGTTTTCTGCAATGTTAAAAGATTTCATATGAATGAAGCAATTGCTTGTGAAGTAGAAGATTTACTTAAATCTGCTAGTGAATTAGAGGATTTAAAATTAAAAGTTGATGATATCAGCTTTATTGATGCATTAGCGGCAAGCTTTGAAAGTGAACATTTTAATGTTGAGCATAATATAAATTATATAGCAAAAATAGAAGAAGCTAAAACTTTAGATGATATTGAAAATATAAGTCATGAATTAAACTATGAGGCTGATGAGCTATCACAGGGTTCAATTCAAGGGGGGATTGATAAGGTAGATGATGCTGGTCAACGTCGAAGAAACAAATTAGCAGTTATGTTTACAGATGATGACATAAGAAAATTAATTGATTTTGAGAGCCATGTTTGTGATGAACAGGGTTTACAGGAGTATGAATCTAGAATAAGACTTACTGAAATAAAGCACCTGGTTTCAGAGAAAACAGAAGATTTTTTAGCGGATAAATTCACAGAACAAGAGCCAGAACCAGAATTAAAAATAAAGGTGCTTGTGGATTCACTGAATATTTATAATTCTCTAGTTGCATATGATAGTGCAAATGACAAAGAGCTTCCTGACCATCTGGTTGAGGATTTAATAATTGCTTTGGCGAAAAACATTAATGAAAAAGAATATGATATATTGCTTTCTAATGTCGGTGATATTGAATACTTGAATCACTTAGTTGATCTAGATACATTTCTTCAAAACAAAAATAAAATTAATTTTAAAACTATCACAAATTTTTTTAAAAAAGAAAAAGTACCTGAAGATTTTGAGAAGTATGAATCTATAATGCTGAAGCATGAATTTCTTTGTGAGAATAATGAAAACGTGGGCAGGAATCATATGTCTCGAGAAGAGCTTGAATCTTTATCGTCTGAGCTACTACCAATCTATGATTATGCTATGAAAAAACAACTAATGAAAACTAATGAAAACTAATGAAAACTAATGAAAACTAATGAACGTACAAATTTAATGCTAGAAAACTTTTGCTGAATGGAGCTTATGAATTGGATACATTTAGATCTGTACCATATATGCTTACTGGAAGTTCACGCTTAATCATTGCGCTTGCACGCAATGATTTCAATAAAGAGTGATTTAACACTGGGTGCATTACCAGAAGATTAGTTTTTTTCCAAAATAATACTACCAGCCGAATATCCACCACCAAAAGCAGAAATAATACCTTTATCTCCAGATTCTAAATCTAAGTTATGTTTATGGAATGCGATAATTGAGCCAGCAGAGCTGGTGTTTGCAAATTTATCAAGAGTTATAGGTGCTTGCATTGAAGTTGGTTCAAAACCCAATACTTTTTTTGCTATTAAATTATTCATGTTAATATTTGCTTGATGTATCCATAACCTTTTAACATCTGACGTTTCAAGAGCATTGTCATTAATATGATTAAGTAAGAAATTAGAAATTAAAGGAATGATTTCTTTAAATACTTTTCTACCTTCTTGTACGAAATATTTTTCAGCACGTGGTTTATTATCAAGGTTTGTAAGGCTAAGGAAACCATGATTGTTATGAATATTTTCAGAATATTGTGTTTTGAGTCTACTATCTAAAATAGTGTAGCTGTTATCACTAGTGACGATATCTTTACTCTGCACGACCATTGCTGTGCAAGCATCTCCGAAAATAAAATGACTATCTCTATCTCTGAAATTGAGATGAGCTGAGCATATTTCAGGGTTTACAATTAAAATATTCTTAACTGTATTGTTTGTAATATATGCAGAAGCAAGATTAAGAGCAAATGCAGCTGAAGCACAAGCGACGTTAAGGTCGAAGCTAAAGCATGATTCAATTCCTAAACGATTTTGGATTTCAATAGCTAGAGCAGGGTAGGCTCTAGGCATATTAGAGCAGGCACAAATTACTGCATCAATATCGCGAGCATTAATTTTTGCCATGTTAAGAGCTTCTTTAGCTGCAGCACAAGACATGTCACTCTGAACTGAGTCCTCGTTTATTTTTCTTTCAAGTCCTAGAGGATGCATAATATTTGTATCAAGAATAGGTTCTTTATTCATTACATATCGAGATTTTATTCCAGATGCTTTTTCAATGAATTCTGCGCTAGATGGTAATAGTGCTTCTAATTTATTACTTTTGATCATATCGGAATTTAAGTGATTATATTCTTCAACATATCTGTTAAAAGACATAACCAACTCTTCATTTGAAATTGAATATGGTGGGGTAAATAGACCAGTCCCTGATATTACGGCTTTATGCACTTTAAATCTCCATTTGCATACATTTCGTTCAAGCTTATCACCTGTATAGTTGCACTTCAATCTATCTGGAAATATGCTATAATTGCTGACTTTAACCAATGGGCTGACTTAATGATGAGAGAGGGTAAGGCATATTTATTTGACCAGAGCTGCAAAGGCTTAATGGTTCCATCTGCAGAGCCCATAACTATTATGGCTGGCACGCAGGTGGAAATTACTCAATTTAAAGGCGGCTCAGCTACTGTATTATACCAAGGGAATTTAATTAGAATCGTGAATGACGAATTAGTTCGTCTTGGTCTAGTTGAAGACAAATATAAATTTGATCCCAACAAAATAGCTAAAGGTCCAGTGAGTATGGATAGCATTTGGAAGCAGTTGGCTACCTGTTATGATCCTGAAATACCTGTAAGCATTGTAGAGTTAGGACTAGTATATGAATGTTATATTGTAGCTGATGAAGAAAACAATAAGAATACCGTAAATATTAAAATGACGCTTACAGCTCCTGGTTGTTCAATGGGACCAGTTCTACTGGAAGATGTTAAATCTAAAGTATACCAAGTTAATAATGTTACTGATGTAGATGTGGAGCTGGTTTTTGACCCACCATGGAGCCAAGAAATGTTGTCAGATACTGCTAAATTACAATTAGGAATGTTCTGAATTTATCCAAAAATTACATGCGCATGCTGTTGCTATAAATGGGGTGAAAATATTTAAGATTGGTATTGTTGCAAAGAAGGCAATTGGAGCCCCCATTGAGATAGTATTGAATTTGTTTTGGGCAAGAGAGAGTTTGATCCGCTCAAAATTTTCACCATGCATTGAACCAATCAAATCCATGTATTCACAGGAAATTGCCCATCCAGCAATACATACTCCAATTAGCCCAGTGATACCAAAGAAAAATGGAGTGAAAATAGTACACAGCAAAATGATACCAGAAAGTTTTAAGAAATAGGGTGATTTTTTAATTTCTCTTATAATACCACTTCTGAATGTCACCTCAACAAATCCGTCAGGAAGCTTATGGTTATGGTAAGAAAATATTTTTTGTGCATAGAGTTCAAGGAATGGAGACAGAATGATTGGTGCAAGGATATTACTTAAAAAACCGGAAAAGATAAGCATAGGCAAAAAAATTAGAAAAGAAAATATATTTGCTAACCAGGAGTAATTAGCTTCTAAGTATTTTAGTGAGTTATCTATGAATGGAATTGCATAGATTAATTGGTCAACGCAGTAGAGGATTGACAATGAAAGGAGTAATTGAAAAAACAAAGGTAGTAATAAATAACGTTTCATACCAGTTTTCATAACGGTACTAATACCTTGTTTTACTGACTCCAAACCTTTATTCATAAAATAAGTTACCTAGTTTTCAAAGATGAGTATAATAATTATACCAGGAGTTTTGCAGCTTAGCTAAATGGACTCTAGTAGTGAAAATCAATAAGATTTTTATCTAATCACTAACATACCTATCTTTGAGAACATTGGGTGTGTATGCTCTGAAATTTATTTGACTTCTATAGCTTGTAGGAATTTTTGCTTACTACCTTCTTTATGCTCTATTTCTTCTGATTTACAGAGCAACTTCAAGATGCAATGAAAAAAAAGATCGGTAATTTCTATCTGAATCACTTGGAACAGCGTTTAACAAAATCAAAGGTAGGTCGGCGCTCATCTGGGACCGACTGGTAATGCACCTGTTCATAAACAAGATGAGTTAGTACGAATACTACCTAATAACTAATAAAATGCAAGGAATGTCAGATCTTGTTAAAAATTCTATTATTTATAATGTTTCTTGATATTACACCCTTTAAGATTGAACTAAATCATATCTGAAATTGTCTAAAAGTAATAGAGTTTTGCAGGATACATAAAATGCCAGAGTATAAAGAACCCAAAAAAACAAGTGAAAATTCAGCAACGAATACTGTATTAACAACCCTATCAAAAGATATGATGCAAAATCTTGGAATTTGTTTGAGGGTCGATCCTAATTCAAGAAGAGGTGCAATAATAGCAAAGAGGCTTAATGGGGTTATTGATAACATAATTAGCAAAGCTGTTAATGGTGAGCCAAATGAACTAACAGCCAACGGCGCATCTCCAGAACTATTGCTAGATAATGAAGAGTTTTTTAATGATTTATTTGAAAATAGCTTTATTTCTGATGACGTTAAAACAAGATTCAAAAAAGAATTAGATATAATAAAACAAGATTCTCAAAAATTAACAGAAGAGCAAAAACATATTTTAGAGACCCAAGCACAAATGGATGATGTTCTTGCGAAAATGATGAGTGATTTGCAAAGTCAGAAGAAGGATATATCAGAGGTAATAGAGTTACTTTCTAATGATAGTAATAAAAATGATTTTGAAGATCTTATTGACATGTTAAATAATGATATAGTAGCCGGTGTTGATGATATTCTTAAAGATGTTGAAAAATGCAGAGAAAATAAGTCTGGGTATAAAGAGGTTTCAGTGAAAATGAGAGAGTTTGTTAGTAACTGCAGTGATTTAATGGAAGAAAATAAAGAAATTTTAAATAAAACTCCAAAAGTGAGTGGTGTTCTTAACAACATTGTAAGTTCAGTGAAAAGCTTTTTAAACACTATTACCGGTAATACATTTAGTTCATTATTCTCTGAACAAAAATCCACTTTAACGGCAGCAAAAAGTCATGCTGAAAAAAATATCCAAAAATTAGATGCCAATATAGAAAAACTTGATGAAGTTCAAAGTAAAAAAGTAGATCCTAAACCAGGTATGTAAGGTATAATAGAAGGCATACCTGTTTAATCTAGCGATTGGAAAGGGATTACTACTAATATTTAGAAAATAGTTTCACATATCCACCTTAACTTGTTATCAAATTAACTATCTATTTGTTGTGGTATCGCTTCACTGTGTGAGGTATCATATTAACAACGCTCAATATATGGACACTGTTGAAAGCTATGCGCCTAACAAAGTTAAAATTAGCAGGATTTAAATCTTTCGTGGATCCCACGACAATTAGTTTTAATCACCAGGTAATTGGTATTTTAGGACCAAACGGGTGTGGTAAATCTAATACTATAGATGCTGTACGTTGGGTAATGGGTGAAAGTTCTGCCAAAAATCTCCGTGGTGGACAAATGGCCGATGTGATCTTTAATGGATCAACATCAAGAAAACCCGCAAGTATGGCTTCTGTTGAGCTGGTTTTTGATAATAGTGAAGGTAAGCTGGGTGGGGAATACCGCCAGTATTCAGAGATTGCTTTAAGACGTGAAGTTACGCGTGATGGATCATCCAATTATTATCTCAATAATACACGATGTAGACGACGTGATATTGGTGATGTTTTTTTGGGAACAGGTCTTGGCCCACGTGGTTATACCATCATTGAACAAGGCATGATTTCAAAAATTATTGAAGCGAAGCCAGATGAGCTTAGAGCTTTTGTTGAAGAAGCTGCCGGCATCTCTATATACAAAAAACGGCGTCATGATACAGAGTTGAGGATTAGGCATACTAGAGAAAATTTAGAACGCCTTGAGGATATACGTGAAGAACAATCTAAACAATTAGATAAGCTTGAGCGACAAGCTGAATCAGCTAAGAAGTATAATGCTCTTAAAGAGCAGCAATTGGAAATAGATGTACAACTTATAGCATTGCAAAGCAGCAAAATGCAGGCGGATGTTGATGTTTGTACTGAAAAGTTACGTGATTTATCTATTGAGCTGGAAAAAAGGTTAACTAATAAAATTGCAACTGAAAGTGATATCGAGCGGTTACGAATTAATGAACAAGAGCGTCGCGATAGCTATGATGCCGTACATGAAAGCTTTTATGGTATAGGTAAAAAAGTAGCTGGTACTGAGCAATCGATTAGTTTTGCTAAAGAGCGCAAGCAGCAGTTAGAGCAAGACGCCATGTCTGTGGAACAGAGTATTGCAGATTTACAGGAAGATATTAATTCTGAGCAAGAAAACAATACTATTTTAAATGAACAACTGATAGAAATAGAACCACAATTAGAAGAAGTACAAAATAGCTTTGAGCAAGCACGGACATTGCTTGATGAGTCTCAGGACAGTATGGAGCTATGGAGTAAAGGTTGGGATGTTTTGCTTGATAAAATTCAAATTGAGCAAAGACACGCTGATGTTAAGAAAGTTAAAATTGAACAAATAGAGAAAGAGGAAGCATCGACACAGGGGAATTTTGAAAGAGCTAAACATGAATTATCAACAATCAATATTGAAGAGTTGCAAGAACAGCATGATTCATGTGAAGCACAGGCTAGTGAAATAGATGAATTGATAGACTCAGCTAGAGATGAAATTGAATCAACTACAAATTCACTTCTAGAGCAACGCGACCTTTTGACTAGTGCTACTAATGCTGTGGATGAAAAATCTTTAGAGTTACACTCACTTACTGGTAAGCACAGTTCCTTACTAGAGTTACAAAACGCAGCTTTAAATAAGCAAAGTGATAAATTAAACAAATTTTTAAAGAATAATAATTTGCTTGAATGCAGCAAACTAGGCGAATCGCTAACTGTTGAATCTGGGTGGGAAAATTCCGTTGAAGCTGTTCTGCGGTGGTGTTTAGATGCAATATGCTTAGATAAAAGCAAAGCTGTTGACTATCAAGATCTGAATGGATTGGATAGTACAGTTATGCTAATGGAACCAGCTGTTGGGGAAAGTATTAGTGATAATTCAAATAACACCAGGCTAAGCTCAAAAGTAAGTACTATAGTAGAACTACCATGGCTTGAAACTGTTTTTGTAGCTGATAATATAGATGAAGCATTACAATTACGACAAAATCTAAAGTCTGATGAAAGTGTGATCTTAAGAGATGGATTGTGGTTTGGAAAGAATTGGGTAAGAAGTCCACTAGTCTTAGATAACCAGGAGCATGGAGTTTTACAAAGAAAGGCTCGTATAGCAGATTTGGAAGTTAAGATAGAACAAATTAAAGAGTTGCTAGTAGAGTTAAAAAGTAAAAAGCAAAATGCTAAAGATAGCATCGCTGATATTGAAACAGCATTATCGCAAGCACAAAACGAAAGACATGAGCATAGTAATAAAGCCCAAATGATAAAATCAACTCTAGCTGAGCTTGCGGTTAAACGTGACCAAAAAAAGACTAGAATAACTACTCTTCATATGGAAATAGAAGAATTTCAGATGAAGAAACAAGAATTAGGCGGAAATAGTTCAGAATTACGACAAGAGTTAGAGCAGCACTTAGAATGCCTAGAAAAATTAAATTGTAGTAAAGAAGAGTTATCCAAAGAGAAAGATGCGTTACAGTCTATGTTAGCTCAATCACGTGAAAGAGTAACTCTTCTACACAATAAAGTATCAGATGTTAAAATAGAAAGAGAGCGTGTAGCAATAGGTGCAGATGCAAGTAACAATGCTTTGTCTGCTTATAAAAAACAATTTGACCTTAATGCACAAAAGCGCATTGAAATATCAGATAGACTAGATAGCGATGATGATCCTGTAACTAAACTGCAGGATGAGCTTGAGGCATTTTTAGATGAACAGCTAACCATTGAAGATAGTTTACATAATACAAAAATTGAACTTGAAACCGTAACACAAGATTTAGCTAAACTAGAAAGCACGAGAACAGAGCTTGAGCTACAAATAGACAAATTTAGAGAGCTCGTTGAAACACAAAAACTACATTGGCAAGAACTAAAGGTTCGGCGTGAAACTTTAGATGAAAGAGTTAAAGAGTATGATTTAGAAATTGATGAAATAATTAAAAAATTACCAGATGATGCAAATGAATCTGAATGGTTAATGTGCTTAGAGGATATCAATAAGAGGATCGCTCGGCTTGGTGCAATTAACTTAGCTGCAATTGAAGAATATGATCATGAAGCTGAACGTAAAACATACCTTGATACTCAGTATGATGATTTAATTGAAGCACTAGAAATTTTAGATGGCGCTATACAAAAAATAGATAAAGAAACTAAATCTAAGTTTAAAGAAACATATGATGCAATTGATCAGAATTTTAGAAACGTTTTTCCAAAACTTTTTGGTGGTGGTAGAGCTAATCTAGAGTTAGTTGGTGATGATTTGTTAGATGCAGGTGTAACTGTTATGGCACAGCCTCCAGGAAAGCGTAACTCATCAATTAATTTACTCTCTGGGGGAGAAAAAGCACTTTCTGCAGTATCATTGGTATTTTCTATTTTTCAGCTTAATCCTGCTCCTTTTTGTATGTTAGATGAGGTGGATGCACCTCTTGATGATGCTAATGTTGCCAGATTTTGCGAATTAGTAAAAGAAATGTCTGCAACTGTGCAGTTTATTTTAATTACACATAATAAGGTAACAATGGAGCTAGCTTCTCAGCTTTGTGGTGTAACTATGAAGGAGCCTGGGGTTTCTAGGATTGTAGATGTTAATATGGAAGAAGCCTTAGATATGGCAGAAGCATAGGATTAAGGAACAACACTTATGTCAACATGGTACCATTGGCTAGGATTCATTCTTGGCGCATGCGTTATAGTTTATATAATGAGAGATTTTTTCAAACAGAAGATATCTCAACGGCAAGCTATAGAAAATTTACTAGATATTGAGAGCAAAGTTGAGACAAGTTTTGAAGCAGCAGTAACAGAAAATCAAGATCTCTATGTTGATATCCCTGTATCTAGCGAAAAAGAAGTTTACGAAAAGACAGAACAAGTTACTTTTAGTGATATTATTGCAGTTAGCATTATTGCAAGAGATCCAAAAGGATTTCTTGGGGCTGATTTAGTTTCTGAAATGACTGATGCTCATCTATATCATGGAAAATTTAATGCATTTCATAGATTGGAACGTCTTGATGGTTCTGGAGATGTTCTTTTCAGTGTAGTGTCTGTAAAAGAGCCTGGGCACTTTGACATGAAAGGTATTGATAAACAGAATTTTGAAGGGATTACTTTATTTTTCAGAATATCTGATTTCACAAAAAGTATGGATACACTAGACCTTCTTATTAAGACATCAAAACAGCTCTCTTTTAGATTAAATGGGGAGTTAGTTGATTGGCAACATAAGCCTATGAACAAAACCGCTTTAGAATCTTACAAGCAACAAATAAAAATGATTGTTTAAACCGCATGGCAGAATCAATGACTTCTTTAAAAGAAGAGCTTGTAGAGCTCTATACTGTGTTGCATAAATATAACCATGAATATTATATAAATAGCAGTCCATCGGTCTCTGATGCAGAGTATGACCGTCTCTTTCAAAGAACAATAGAGATAGAAACTTTGTATCCAAATTTCATAACTAATGAGTCTCCAACACAACGAGTTGGTGGGGGGCTGGATAACTCTTTCAAAAAAATAAAGCATAGTACACCAATGTTGTCCCTAGATAATGCCTTTATTGATGGTGATGTAGGAGCTTTTTTTCAAAGGGCTGCAACACGGTTTGAGAGTGATATTGATTTTGAGTATGTATGTGAGCCTAAAATTGATGGCGTGGCAATAAACCTTAGATATGAGAATGGTTTGTTAGTGCAAGGCACTACGCGTGGTGATGGTACAACTGGTGAAGATGTTACTATGAATTGTAAGACTATTTCACAAATCCCCATTGTTCTAAATAAAAGCAAATATGCTCCAGAGCATTTGGAACTTAGAGGTGAGATATATATGCCCATTCCAGGATTTGTTGAATATAACAAAAATGTAGAAAAGCCATTTGCAAACCCTAGGAATGCGGCTTCAGGTAGTTTAAGACAAATTGATCCCAAAATGACATCGAAAAGACCATTGAATTTCTATGCCTATTCTATGGTGAGTGTCGATGAGAAGTACCAAGTAATTTTGAACACTCATTATAAACAACTTATGTTTTTACAAGATGTAGGCTTAATAGTTAATGAGAATACTAGGGTTGTTAGTAGTATTAATGAGTGCCTGGAGTTTTATAGATTATTAATGGCAAAGAGAGATGAGTTGGATTATGAAATAGACGGTATAGTTTATAAAATTAATTCTTTAGAAATACAGAATCAGTTGGGGAGAGTGGCTAGAAGCCCACGTTGGGCAATTGCCCATAAATTTCCAGCTCAAGAAGAAACAACTATATTAGAAGGCGTTGATTTTCAGGTAGGTCGAACTGGTGTTTTAACCCCAGTTGCAAGATTGACTCCTATTTTTGTGGGGGGGGTGACTGTCAGTAATGCAACTTTACATAATATGGATGAAATTCTTAGAAAAGATATCCGAGTGGGTGATAAGGTTATAATTCGCCGAGCCGGGGATGTCATACCTGAAGTTGTAGAGCCGGTTCTTAGCGGGCGAAAAGACAAAGAAGTTTACAAAATTGAAGAACCTAAAAAATGTCCAGTATGTACATCAGAAGTTTTTCGAGCAGAGGGTGAGTCTGCAATTAGGTGTATGGCAGGTATGTTCTGTAGAGCACAACTTGTTGAAAGAGTTATCCATTTTTCTTCAAGAAAAGCTATGAATATTGATGGTTTTGGAGCAAAAGTAATTGATCAGTTAGTAGAAAATGGACAGATTAAAAAATTAGATGATATTTATACTATCGATAAACCAACAATAGCATCTCTTGAGCGAATGGGAGACAAGTCTGCTGAGAATCTTATCTCTAGTATCGAATTCAGCAAAGAAACAACATTGGCAAAATTTATTTTTGCATTAGGCATTAAGGATGTCGGTGAGGTTACAGCAGCATCCTTGGCTGATTTTTATAGAGATCTTAATGCAATAATATTATCTAAATATGATGACTTGCAAAATATTGATGATGTTGGACCGAAAGTGTCAAATAACATTATAAGTTTTTTTTCTGAACAAGATAACAAGGATGTCGTTAGATCATTGTTAGAGTCTGGTGTGAATTGGCCAAAAGTGGATACTGAATCAGTGGAAGAGGATAAGTCTTTATCTGGGAAAGCTTTTGTTATAACAGGGACTTTGATCTCAATGTCACGAGAAGATGCCAAGGCAAAATTACAAGCTAAGGGAGGTAGTGTAACTAGCTCCGTATCGGCAAAGACTTTTGCGGTCATAGTTGGTGATAAACCTGGTTCCAAATATAATAAAGCACAAAAACTTGGTGTCAATATATTAGATGAAAATGAATTTATAAAAATCTTAGAGGATTAATATGGCCAAATTACATTTTTATTATTCAGCAATGAATGCAGGGAAAAGTACTACATTATTGCAATCGAACTATAATTATAAAGAACGAGGTATGGAAACTATTGTTTTCACTCCTTCAATAGATGATCGGTATGGGGCTGGAATAGTTACTTCAAGAATTGGGCTTAAAGCTAATGCTATATCTGTATCCGAAAGTATGGATATGTATCTTTATACAAAAGAATATTTTAAAAAAAATCAAAACTTAGCATGTATTTTAGTCGATGAAGTACATTTGCTAAAACATAATCATATAAAACAATTAACTAATATAGTCGATAGCCTTGATATACCAGTCTTAGCATATGGCCTAAGATCCGACTTTCGAGGGGAACCTTTTGAAGGTAGTATGTATTTATTAATATTGGCAGATCAGATAATAGAGCTCAAAACTATCTGTCATTGTGGAAAAAAAGCTACTATGAATATGCTGGTTGATGCAAATGGACAGAAGGTTGTTGCTGGAGCACAAGTACAGATTGGTGGTAATGAAAAATATATCGCGACATGTAGATCTCATTATGAGAAGGGAGTGTCTGGTATTGTCAATCAAAAATACATAGCGTCATCTGTAGATAAGACATAATGCTTTTACTTAGAGAGGAATACAGATGAGTTATTCTTGGATAATGTTGCTACTTGCAGGATTCTTTGAAATATTTATGGCACTTGGGTTAAAACTATCTTATGGTTTTACGAAGCTTTGGCCAAGCTTAGGAACTGCTGTAGCAGGAGTTCTGAGTTTTTATACATTATCCCAGGCAATTAAGGTTCTACCAATGGGCACGGCATATGCCATTTGGACAGGAATTGGAGCTGCAGGAACAGCTATAATAGGGATATTTTTCTTTGGTGAAAGTTATCAATTTCTTAGAATTCTTTGCTTACTATTAATTGTCATGGGTGTTCTTGGATTGAAAATAGCTAACTAATCGCTGTGAAAATAATTTTCATAAAATGATCTTGTTAAGTAATCTTGTCTCTATACAAATATAGTGTAACCACTCCAAACTTAACGATTATTGTAAGCTATTTCTGGAGTTTAGAACTTTTCCATGTTAAGTTGATTTTCTAATAATTTATCTCTCAAGGTATTCAATGACTTTCCCTATATTCAAATTATCCAAATATATTGATTTTGACGAAGTCTTAATGACAAATGTTGATGATGATAGTTTTGTAGTTACTAGCCCAGAGTACTTTAGAGGATTTAAAACAGAGGGTGTTGCATGTTGCTATGCATTTATTGCAATAATCACTGAAGAAGGGGAAGGGGGGCTAATTCCTGTGTCTTTAGGACATTATGTTCCTGGTGAGAGCATAGAAGAAGAAGATATTAAAGAAGAAGATATTGAAGATGAACGATTATCTGTAGAGTCATTCTTAGACAAAATGAACGATGAAATTAGAAGTACATTAGGAGATGTTACAGTACAATATATTGTTTTAGGTGGTGCGAGATCATCGAGATGTACCCTATTAGGTATTAAGAATTTATCCAATGAGGGACGGGCAGATTATTGTATAAGCTCTGTATATACTGATTTATCTAGTAATGAAGAAGGGTCGATAGACATATTTATAAATAGAAAAGGTATTTGTTATCAACAATATTCTGAATTAAAGGCTTCATATGAAAATAATATAGTAGAGCCCGATGCTATGGTGGAGTTTGCAGATGACGCTTCAGTAGCAGAGGCGAAGCCAAGATCAAGATTAACGAAAAAAGGGATCGAATAAGCGTACTTAAACAAAAAAATTATCGGTGTTTGTACATTATTACCTATTTATACCGTGAAAAATATATTTTCAAGAATGAAACATTGAGATGTTAGGTATATGAACAATAATATTGAGTAGACTCATCGAGGAATGAAATCACGCTTTAATGTATTTAAAGGTTAATTTTCATTAGACATATATCACAGTTACGGTTAGAAGAAATATGTTGCCAATGTTTATGGCCATTACCATGATTACTTATGACGACACGCCATCGGAAGGAAATCATGTTAGTAATAACAGAGATGTTATTACCCCTATAAGAAATTCATCTGCGAACGTCTGCCGCAACAAGATGAGATGAATACATAGTTTTATCTGTAAAAATGCAATCAATATAATTTCTTGTGAACTTCTAATGCACATAGAGTTAATTATAGGACCAAAAACTCTTATTTTTGGGAAATTGGAAACAGCTGAATGGATACAATTTTTTAACAAGTTCAGCGTAAAATACTCCATAATTAAAATTTGCATTGTTATTAACTATGTTTTACGAAGCCTTAAAACTAACTGGCATTTAAGATAATTGAGTGGGAGACGCGACAAGGTCATTTCTATCTACTATAAGCGCCGCTGCCATGCACTTTTTCTGTGAGGTTTAGCTCTTTCAGCATGCTCGCAATTTTTTGAGCTATCCATTTCAAGACTTAAATCCAAAACCCAAGTGATACTTTTAGTGCAAGATAATCGATAATTCAAGCTAGACTCTTTATTTTCCCATGGGGTTGGTTCTGATAGCCAAGAACTAGTTCCCAAAGAGTCCTGCATTGTTAGCAGAGGTTGACCAATGAAACCAATTTCTTTTGCTTGCTGTCGACCATGAATTTTTGGTGATACTAGATTGGCAATTTGGGGGGTAGCCGTTACTGCAATGGTAAAAATATTGAGTCTCTGTAAATATTCAATAAATAATCCTGCTAAAGAGCCTGTTTCAAAAGGGTGATCATGTGAAGATGTAGTTTCAAAGGTTGCTCGCTCTTTAAAATCAGCTAATTTAGGAAATTTATGTAACATCCTTTTCATGTCATAACCGACATGTTCTGACTTAAAGCTAATTTGTCTTTCGTTTAAGATTAAGCTTTGATTTACAACACCTGTAACACATGCGCCTAGAATAACATGATCAATTCTATCGTCAGCACAACTAATTTCTTCAGCAAGTATTTTAGCATGTACGCGAATAGTTTTATTCCCCCAAATGCCCATATTTGAATACATTTCAGGATCACAGTTGTCTCCATCCCAGTGGCCATCAATGATTAATGTTGTTCCAGGTAAACATTGAGATAACGCAGCATTGAAGGCAGATCTTGTACTTACAATGACAGGGTTATCATCTTGGTGGCGTAAATAAGTATGAGGGAGCCCCTCCATAACTTCCAATGCGGCATGAAACTCGCGAGTCTCATGTATATCAATTTTTGCTTTTCTATTGGTTGTAGCAATAGATAATTTGGATTCTTTTGCCAATTGCATATCATTAGGGTTGATTACATGAATGCGTCGTGTTCCTCTTACCATCCAAGAATTTTGATGTGTTGTAATATTAAAATCAGTATGAAGTTGTAAATCATGATATAGCCATCGTACTACATCACGCCATTCATCATTACGCTGACCTGGTATAGTGCTGAAGTCAATATTCAATTGGTTACATAATTCAACAAATTGACGTTTTTGAATTAAAGAAGCAGCATCTAGTATTGGACTGATTTTCGCTTTCTTAAATCGTCCATTAGCAATATCACGTTGACCAAACTTAAGTTGATTTATTCCTGATTCTGCTTCACATCTAGATAATGCGGTCATAATGTCTTGCATATCAAAATTTATTTCTAGCGTGGCACTATAAAAGTATAATGTCATACCACGTTTAATTAAAGTTAAGACTTTGGGTCCACTTTCTGGATTCTTCCCGACTGATTTATCTTCAGTTTCAGGCCTGTCTAAAACTGTAGATACATGAGCGTCTCTAAACACAGAGTTTTCTGTTGAAGTATCTTCAAATCTTGGAAGGGCTGCTTTTTCGGTAATAAATAGCGATGTTTTTCGTGTAACTTTTCTTGTTAATTTTGCGGTCCCTGAAAAGGATGGTTTTTCTATTTGTGGTAAGCCATCTAGGGAATCTTCTTCTGACGATATCATCTTTTTGAGCCTAATATTTATTATTCGAGCCGTATTATAGGCTTATTATCCATCCAGCTCAAGGTGTTTATTGTTGATTATAATCTGGTTTTTGCAATGCTTTTATTGATTTGTAGTTACAAGAGTATATCTTACTTTTTATATAAGTACTATGATATTGATGTTAACGTCATTTAGGACAGCATGAATTTCACATTATTACATATAATCTGTGCATTGGTCCGTTATTGTAGATTAAACAAAGACATTTACCGAATTATGGCCTTGAATATATGAACCCAGGTGGTAACCCATCAGGATCTAAGGGCTCATTAGTTATTGTTAGTGGCTGTTCAGTTGGTGTATGATAAATGAAGCGTTCTATTAATGAAATAAGTTCTAAATCGTTAATTTTCTCAGCATAATCAAGAACGGTATTTTTTCTGTCATCTAAAGCAAAAATCATGTGAATATTAGAGTTTGTATCAATGTGAGACCTATCTGTATGTTCTAGAATAAGTTTAGCTAAATCAAGATGGTTATTACGCACAGCAAGAATCAGAGGGGTTTCATTTTGTATAGATCTTGGGTATAGAAATGCCCCATGATTAATTAATGAGCGTGTTATTTCAATAGACCCTTTTTCTGCCGCCATATGTAAAGGTGTGCAATATCCTTCACAAGAAGATAAATCGATTGATGCCAAACCAGACTCAGTATCTAATATAGCATCAACTACCCTTATCATGTTCCTAGAACATGCCTCTAAAAGAGGTGGTCCAATTTCATCAAGTTTGGTGTTGATGTTTAAATTAGGGGAAAGGTTTATTAATTTCAGAGCTAACTTCTCGTTGTCAAAAAATATTAGAAAATGTAGAGGTGTTAGACCTGTATTGTCATTTTGATTAATTATCCCAGAGGTTGCAGTGTTTGTATCGTGCAACTTATTTAAAATAACTTCAACTAACCTTAACAGCATTCGCTTAGATGCGCTAAGAAGGTGGGTTCCCAATTCTTTATTATCACAAAATCCCAGTTTAGCTTCATGCATAATAAGTTTTATTGCAAAATCTTCATTTTCCCCAGCTATAGCATAATCTAAAGCGGTTAAATTATTGTCATCGGTCATATTGAGTATTTTAATGTTACAATCAAAGGTTTCACTTAAAATGTACTCAGCTAAAATGAAATTTCCAGTGGCACTTGCAAGAACAAGAGGTGTGGTCATATGTTTATTGTGTATATGTAATTGAGCACCATATTCAATTAATAAGTAGGCTATATCATTAAAACCGTGTTTTGCTGCAAGATGTAATGGAGCAATCATATCTATATCAAATAAATTAATTGTTTTGATACCAGCTTCTGTATTCAATATAACTTCAACTACATCTAATAAACCTTGTTGTGTTGCATAATGAAGAGGTGTATCTCCATTGGCACATAGTGCTAACTTGGCTCCATACTTAATTAACTTAATTGATAAATTAGGTTGATAAAATATAGATGCATTTAGTGATGTTAGATGATTATATTTACTATCATCGACATGATTAATTATATCACTATTAAATTCATCGATACTATTTAACATGATTTCAGATAAAACTGATAATTTGTTTGATATTGCAATTGTGAGTGTGGAAGGAGTATTTGCTAATAATTGTTTGAGTTCTTGATTGAACAAAAAGCTTTTAGCCAGTATGTTATTTTTGGATAATAAATTATTTAATGCTTTAAGTCCACTTAAGTTTAAGGAGAAATATATTGATAACGCTGACGATTTCCCGACTACTTTGGTTATAATCCTATCAGAAAATTGTGGCATTCCAGGTCTCATTAAATGTTTGTGGGCTAGAGTGAAATTATTTCCTTCACTTCTTAGATGTTCAATTACTTTTCCAGCATGTCCCGATATTAATTTTTCATTTTTTTCTTGTTTTGCCAAGGCTGCTGCATCTTGCTTTACTTGAACATTACATACATCTCTCTCGCTTCCTTTTTTCCCTTTATAACCTGCTGCTGCATTCATTGACACCACTATGTCATTATTTTTCACAGCCTTGTTTTTTTTAGCACTAACAAGAGCTACTATAATATTTGAATTAGCCCTGAATCTTGATTGTTGTATTGTTGCTTGCTTAAATTCAAGGTCTATTGCTTCATTTGCGATAATGTCAGTAATTATTGCTTCGCGAGTGTGAGTGCTTAACATTACAGCTTTTGCAAGAGGAAAACTTATAGTTTCGGCTCGCTGAAGATAACCTGCCGCCATTTGAGTTATGTCAGAGTCTGCATTTTTGTGATTGCAAATATCAATAACAACATCAATGTGTCCATGATATAAACATTGGCCCATAAGAATATTTAGTGTGATGGTACTTGTGAAGTCATTCGTAGACATTCTTAACAGAGCGTAATCAATAATACCATTACTTGTCAAAGTGGAGTTACTTATTAAGTTATGATGTAACGAGTTAAGTGCTTTCTTTGTTCTTTCAATAATATGATCAAAGGAAGATAGCTCTTCAGTACTTAATTCACCTTGAAGTTTTATCATGCACTTAAGCACTGATGTCATAAATTCAACTCGTATCTCATCTGTGTTTAATATATCTTCACGTGCAAGCAGTTGCTCAAAAACACTTACATCATTAATATGTCCAAGAATTTGCTCTAGCATCTCTATATTTGCATTTGGGTTTGCAGCTATTCTTCTCATCATATCAGAATTAAGAGTCTCACTAAGCCCTATAATGCTCCATAATGTTTCCGTGTCAGAAGTATCTACTGCCTGCTCAACAATAAACTCACGCTGTTGAATTAAAGCATCCATATTTCTCTTAAGTGCATCGATATTACGAGTAATTCCTCTTGCCATATCATCATGTATGCTTTTGTAAAATTCAGAAATCTTCCCAGAAAGAGTGTTTATTTGCTCATTAGCAGATAGTTGTGAAAAATCTATCGCGTTTTGCTCTGAAGAAGGTACTTCATAAAAAATACTTATATCTCCTTTTAATTCTGCCCATAAATATGGGAATGAATCACTGGCCATTACGTCGTCAACAACAATTAACTCACTCATGGTTC
>Ga0066610_10000506_pt1 | contig 26816 bp, 24 predicted proteins | sample SaaInlV_DNA_165m_FD_60375 | JGI IMG/M metagenome (GOLD analysis project Ga0066610, IMG submission 60375) | Marine microbial communities from expanding oxygen minimum zones in the Saanich Inlet - SI075_LV_DNA_165m | ecosystem: Environmental > Aquatic > Marine > Unclassified | place: British... | reverse complement strand
GACGGCTTCGTGCATCATCTCAGAAAGAGTCGGATGAGGGAAAACTGTCGCCATGATATCGGCTTCCGTAGCTTCCATGGTTCGAGCAATGACGAATCCTTGGATCAGCTCGGTAACCTCGGCTCCTACCATGTGAGCGCCCAGGAGTTCTCCTGTCTTTTCATCAAAAATGGTCTTGATAAATCCTTCAGCTTCACCCAACGCAATGGCCTTACCATTAGCATTAAAGGGAAAACGCCCGACTTTTATCTTCATGCCCTTCTTCTTCGCTGCCGCCTCAGTATAGCCCACACTTGCAACCTGCGGCATAGAATATGTACAACCGGGAATCTTTGTTGGATCTAGAGGATGAACCCCACGCGTCCCTGCAATTTTTTCTACACACAAAACGCCTTCATGACTTCCTTTGTGAGCCAACCAAGGGGGGCCTGCAACATCACCAATGGCATAAATACCTGGCACTTTCGTTTGGCACCACTCATTGGTCACCACATGGGTCTTCTCAACTTTCACGCCAACTTCTTCAAGACCGAGATTCTCCACATTGCCAACGATACCAACGGCAACAATAACCCGATCTACAGTCAACTCTTCGGTCTTACCCTTTACGTCGATGGTCACCTCTACAGAATCCTTACCCTTTTTAAGGGAACGAGTTGTCGCACTCGTTAAGATATTAATGCCCTGCTTTTCAAAGGCCTTCTGCGCAAATTTGGAAACTTCTTCATCTTCTACGGGCAAAATGCGATCCAGCATTTCCACCACCGTGACTTCGACACCCAAAGATCGATAAAAGCTAGCAAACTCGATGCCAATGGCCCCCGAACCAATCACTAACAAAGACTTTGGCATGCTCTCTGGCACCATGGCTTCGCGATAAGTCCATATAAGCTTCCCATCGGACTCAAGTCCCGGCAAAGTCCTTGAACGGGCACCGGTTGCTAAAACAATATTCTTTGCTTCAACCGTTTCCTTTTTCCCATCCTTTTTGGTGACATCAATTTTTCCTTTGCCGGCGAGTTTTGCAGCACCCTCTATAACCGTCACCTTATTTTTTTTCAGCAAATGGGCCACGCCTTTTGCTAATTGACTTGAAATGTTCCGGGAGCGCTCCACGGCTTTCTTCAAATCAAACTTGACGCCCGAAACTTTAAATCCAAAATCTTCCGAATGCTCTAACAAATGAGCCACTTCTGCCGTTCGCAACAAAGCCTTCGTTGGAATGCATCCCCAATTGAGGCAAATGCCGCCCAAATGTTCTTTCTCAATAACCGCTGCTTTAAGACCCAACTGGGCGCCTCTTATGGCAGCCACATAACCGGCGGGACCACCACCTACGACAATTAAATCAAACTTAGACATGAGCTTTCCTTACGCCAATATAAGCAATGGGTTTTCAATGAGATTCTTGAAGGCTGCCATAAACTCAGCCCCGGTTGTGCCATCCACCACCCGGTGGTCAGACGACAATGTACAGTTCATCACAGTCGCCACTTCTATCTTTCCCTCTCGAACAACAGGGCGTTGCTCTCCGGCTCCTACGGCCAGTATGCATCCCTGTGGAGGATTAATAATGGCCGAGAATTCTTTAACACCATACATTCCCATGTTGGAAAGGCTAAAGGTACCTCCTTGAAACTCTTCTGGCTTTAGGGTCCCTTCCCGCGCCCGCGCGGCAAGGTCTTTCACTTCCTTGGAAATCTCTAAAATGCCCTTGTCTTCCGCAGACTTCACGATTGGTGTAATGAGTCCCCCTTCTATAGCCACAGCTACAGATATATCTGAGGTTTTAAACTGACGGATAGCATTGCCAAGCCACGAGGCATTTGCCGCTGGCACCCTTTGCAGAGCAATGGCACAAGCCTTGATGATCGCATCATTGACTGAAACTTTGGTTTCCTGCTGTGCCTCATTTAAACTCTTTCGCATCCTCAACAAATCATCGATTTGGCATTCCATGGTGACATAGAAATGAGGCACGTGCTGCTTAGACTCCACCAACCTCGATGCAATTACTTTTCGCATGGTGGTTAGGGGCACATCTTCGAATTCAGTACCGTCATAAGCAACGGCCGTCTGAGCAACCATGCCACCACCGCCAACGGGAGCTCGTTCCACATCCGCTTTAACAATGCGGCCACGAGGACCGCTTCCAGTGATAACTCTTAGATCCACACCCTTTTCCTGGGCAATGCGCCTTGCAAGAGGCGACGCAAATATACGGTCACCATGGGCTGTTGCTAACTTTGGGCCAGTCCCAGCGGGAATTCCTTTGGCAGGTGTAGGCGCCTTGCCCTCATCCTTGGCGGGAGCTGCTGACTTTTTAGGGGCATAGCTCTCGAGGCTCTTTGCGTCTTCCCCTTCTTCTAAAAGAAGCCCGATCACTTCATTCACTTTGACAGCCTCTGTTCCCGCCGCCACGAATATTTTGCCCAGAGTCCCCTCATCCACGGATTCAACTTCCATGGTGGCTTTATCCGTCTCAATCTCTGCAATGGTGTCTCCAGGGCCAACGGTGTCCCCTTCTTTCTTCAACCATTTGATCAGGTTTCCCTCCGTCATGGTTGGAGATAATGCAGGCATTAAAATTTCAATGGGCATTTAGGGGCTTCTCCTTCAGCACTAAGATCGGTATGTTACTGATTTCACAGCTTCTACTATTTTCTCTACATTTGGAAGAGCTAGTTTTTCCAAGTTAGCCGCATAAGGCATGGGCACATCTTCGCCAGTAACGCGTAAAACGGGGGCATCTAGATAATCAAAGGCCGTTTCCATGATAACTGATGAAATTTCTGACCCAATGCCTGCATAAGGAAAGCCTTCTTCGACGCTCACGAGACAGTTAGTCTTTTGGACCGACTCAAGAATGGTTTCTGTGTCCAGTGGCCTCAGGGTACGGAGATTAATGACTTCAACGCTTATCCCTTCCTCTGCCAACTGTTCTGCAGCCTGGAGCGCATATCCAACACAAATAGAAAAAGCAACAACCGTAGCATCGGTGCCTTCCCGCTCAATATGAGCTTTTCCTAGAGGAAGCACATCCTCATCGGAAGACACTTCGAACGATTGCCCATACATGAGCTCGTTTTCCAAAAACACCACTGGATTAGGGTCTCGGATGGACGCCTTCAATAGTCCCTTTGCATCCGCTGCACTATAGGGAGAGACAACTTTCAGTCCAGGACAATGAGCGTACCAACTTGCTAAACATTGGGAGTGCTGTGCGCCAACACGGGAAGCAGCCCCATTGGGACCGCGAAAGACGATTGGGCATCCCATCTGTCCACCAGACATGTAAAGCGTCTTGGCAGCAGAGTTAATGATTTGGTCGATGGCTTGCATGGAGAAGTTAAAGGTCATGAATTCAACGATAGGCTTAAGTCCACCGAATGCCGCGCCAACGCCAAGTCCCGTAAATCCATGCTCCGTGATGGGCGTATCAACCACCCGCTTGGCACCAAATTCGTCCAAGAGTCCCTGACTTACTTTGTAGGCGCCATTATACTCGGCAACTTCTTCTCCCATAAGGAAAACCGTTTCGTCGCTGCGCATTTCTTCAGCCATAGCATCGCACAAGGCTTGGCGAACAGTAATGGTTTCAGGTGCTGACATTATTCTGCCTCCCCTTCTACGTATATATCCGTATATAGCTCTGAGGGATCCGGTTCAGGACTTTCCTTTGCAAAAGCCACAACCTCTAGCATTATTTCTTTAACCTCTTGGTCTATTTTCTTGAGTGCTGCCTCAGATACAAGTTTCTTCTCAAGGATCGTCCCTTTGAATGTTTCTATGGGGTCCCGTTCTCCACGAACTTTTTCCACTTCTTCCTTAGAGCGATACTGGGCTGGATCGGACATGGAATGCCCTCTATACCGGTAAGTATCTACTTCAAGAACAAATGGCCCTTTGCCAGAACGCACATGTTCGACAGCCCTTTTACCCGCCTCATAAACGGCAAAAACATCCATCCCATCGACGCGAGCTCCGGGAATCCCAAAATGAGAACCTCGCTTATGGAACTCTGTATTGGCTGTATGCCTTTTGGAGCTTGTCCCCATAGAATAGTGATTGTTCTCAATGACATAGAGGGCCGGCAACTTCCACAGAGCCGCCATGTTGAACGCCTCGTATACTTGTCCTTGGTTTGAAGCCCCTTCTCCCATATACGTAAATGAAATCCCGCCATCTTCTTTATATTTATGGGCAAACGCTAAGCCAGATCCAAGAGGTACTTGGGCCCCCACAATGCCATGCCCTCCAAAGAAATTCTTTTCCCGGCTAAACATGTGCATGGAGCCGCCTTTTCCCTTGGAGTATCCATCAGCACGTCCCGTTAGTTCTGCCATTACGCCTCTGGGATCCATATTGCATGCCAGCATATGTCCATGATCCCGATAGGCTGTAATAATACTATCATGCTCTTGGGCCAACATTTGAAGACCTACAACGACTGCCTCTTGGCCAATATAAAGATGACAAAATCCAGCAATGAGTCCCATCCCATAGAGTTGTGCCGAACGCTCTTCGAAGCGTCGAATCAACAACATTTGACGATAAGCTTCCTTTAAATTAAAGGGATCAGCCTTTTGTCCCTGGGACACGTCATTTAACTCCTTTTGTTTGGCAACAGCAGACATGCAGTCTCCTTATTGTTAACGTTTCCTTCCTGCCAATCAACCCCTCTGGGGAAGACATCCTCGTGTACCTTGATTCATCCCATTTGACAAGCCCAGGAAAAGAAGCGTGTTGGCTTTTTGCAACCAATAATGAGCGACAGCACTTTGAATCGATTGAAAAATATGATAGATTCCTTAGGTACAGGGAATACACAATAAGAATTAAAATAAATTGGGAGTTTCTTATGAGTTCAAAAAAGACAACAATCCTCACGTCTGCTGTTGCAGGTGCTTTGGCGTTAACGCTCGCTAGTGGTAATGATGCTGCCGCGAAAGACAGCAAATCTAAGATGGAAAAATGTTACGGTATTGCTATCGCTTTCCAAGGCGACTGTGGTAGTAAAGAAGCAGGACATAGCTGTGCTGGGCAAAATAAAGATGCTGGCGATCCAAATGACTTTCTCATGGTCATAGAAGGAAATTGTGAAAGAATCGTTGGTGGTTCGCTTACACCTGGTAAAGAAAAATCATAATTTTTTTCTCTGATATAGAAGTATGAAAACAACGATTGAACCCACATCAACGAAAGCTGGTGTGGGTTTACGTTTTCAACATTTGGATATTTTCCCAGAGTTACAACCAGCTGTGGGATTTCTTGAGGTTCACTCAGAAAATTGTGGGGGGCCCATAAATCTCAAAAAGCTGGGGAAACTTAGAGAGATATATCCTTTTAGCCTCCATGGTGTCGGACTTTCTTTAGGAACGACGGATGAACTGCGGAAGGATCACATAGCCCTACTTAAGTCTCTTGTTCAAAGATTAGATCCTTTTCTAATTTCCGAACATTTGTCCTGGAGCAGTGTAGACGGAACTTATTTCAACGATCTCCTCCCCCTCCCTTATACGGATGAAACGCTTACTCTCTTTTGCAACCACGTATCGGAAACCCAAGACGCTCTCGGACAGGAAATCCTCATTGAAAATCCCTCCAGCTATTTGACTTTCAAACAAGATACTTATGCAGAACCGCAATTCCTGAAGGAAATCGTGGATAAAACCGGGTGCAAACTTTTACTGGATGTAAATAACGTCTATGTCTCAGGAAAAAATCATGATTTCGATCCTGACGAGTATATCGATTCATTTTCCCACAAAGATGTTAGGGAAATCCATTTAGCAGGCCATTCTTGCCAAGAAATTCAAGGTACAACCCTACGTATCGATACACACAGTGATTTTGTTCTCCCAGAGGTTTGGGAACTTTACGAAAAGACGCTCAAATTATGTGGCCCAACGCCAACACTTATTGAATGGGATCTAGATATTCCAGAATTGCCTGTCCTGGTTGCCGAAGCTCATAAAGCCGATGAACATGCTCAAAAAGCTTTGAAGGAACACACCAGTGAACACGCTGCGTAAAATTCAAAACTCCTTCAAAGATTTCGTGTTCCAGAAACGCAATTCTGATTTGAAAAATGCACCCGTAAATACTCTTTCCCAATATATTGAGACGAATGGCATCTCTGTAGAAGCCCGCTTGAAGGTTTACCGAAACAATACCATGGTCTCCTTAAGCGAGTGTCTGAAAGGTGTTTTTCCAACCATCGAAAAGCTGGTCGGAGAAGAATTTTTTAAGGGAACAGCCCGTGCCTATCTTGAGAGTGGCCCAATGGTTCATCCCACTCTCAACAAGCTCGGGAATACTTTCCCCGATTTTTTAAAAACTTTTGAGCACACAAAGGAGATTACATACCTTTCTGATGCTGCCCAGCTAGATTGGCTCTTTAACGAAGTCTTTTATGCCGAAGAAACGCCGTCCATTACTGCGGAATCGCTCACACAAATTTCGCCCGAAGAATATTCTAGGCTTCAATTTGAGATTCATCCCGCCTTTCGGCTTTTCGAGTCGCCCTTCCCCATCGATCGCATATGGAAGCTGTGTCGAGAAGATTCTGACAACCAACTAGATCTCTCCAAAGAATCTGGGTGCACTCTCCTCGTAAGTCTAGAGGATGACAAGCCTTTTTTCGCCGCAATAGAGCCCGAAAAATACAACTTTCTACATAACCTTTCAAAAGGAAATACTTTAGGGGAAACTTGTGATAAGGTATTGGAAATCGAGCGCACGTTCGATATTCAGGGGGCTCTTGTTGAATGCTTGAAGTTGGGGACTTTTTCTAAGGCTACAATAAAAACAAACTAGGGGACTTCGTTACTATGGCAAAATCGATTCTTGAACGTGCCTGTTCTAAGTATAAATGTATCACTCACGGTTTAGATAAGTGGCTTTTCCCTCTGCTCCTCCTTTGGGTTCGTCTATGGATGGCCGATATTTTCTGGAAATCGGGCCAGGTGAAGATCCAAAGCTGGCAAAGTACGCTCATGTTGTTTGAATATGAGTATAAAGTCCCAATGCTTAACCATGAACTAGCTGCGTATCTGGCAACCGCTTTTGAACTGGCTTGCCCCATACTCCTGACCATCGGATTTATGACGCGCCTAGCCGCGCTTCCCATGCTGGCCATGGCAGTGGTTATTCAATTCACTTACCTTGACCTACAGCTACACTTTTTCTGGATGATGATTCTGAGCCTTTTGATCTTAAAGGGCGCTGGCCCTATTTCAGTGGATTGGATTCTCAAGAGAAGATGTAAAAGGAGCTAACCTAATGGCAAAAACTTCCGAGGCAACTATCCCACTTTCTCCATTGAACCAAGAACATGTGATCAAAAATGCTCCCATGGGTATTTTGTTTTTGGACAAGGACTATAAGATCCAAGAGGTAAATGAAACTTTTTGTCAAATGGTGGGGAAAAGTAATACATCTCTCGTTGGATCACTGTTTTCTACCGTTTTCCACAATGATGATAAAGCCCATCTGCAAAGTGTTCTCAAGTCCCCTGTTCCTCTTGAAGCACGTCTGCAAGGCCCCAAGGAAATCAATGTAAAGCTGATTGCTAAAAGTATTGAGCATCAGAATTCATATCTCGTTTATATTATCGATATTTCCGACAAAAAACATCTGGAAACTCAGTTTTTTCAATCTCAAAAAATGCAGGCCATTGGACAACTTGCTGGTGGCGTTGCCCATGACTTTAATAATCTTTTAACGGGGATCATTGGGTTCACCGATTTAATGTTAGAACGCAAGGAAGAGAACAGCTCGGATCATTCGGATCTTATGCATATTAAAGAAAACTCCGAACGAGCCGCGACCCTCGTGCGACAATTGCTGGCCTTTTCGCGCCAACAAACGTTGCAACCTAAGGTGCTCAATCCGGTTCAATGCACCAAGGACCTGTCTCCTCTTATTCAGCGTCTGATCGACGAAACCATCAAATTTACGATCACTCACGATGACAACATATGGTTTACGAAAGCGGATAAGAGCCAATATGACCAAGTCATCCTCAATTTGGTAATAAATGCACGGGACGCCATGCCAAAGGGTGGCAAACTGAGCATCACTTTTAAAAATCATGTTCAAAAAACACCTCTGGAAACGGCCTCTGGAGAGCTTTCTTCCGGAAATTATATTCTCATTCGGGTGACTGATACGGGTTGTGGGATCCAAAAAGAGCATATAAGCCGGATCTTTGATCCATTCTTCACCACAAAAGAAAAAATTCAGGATCAAGAGCTGAAGCGAATCTCTGGCACAGGTCTAGGATTATCCACCGTCTATGGTGTTGTCACCCAATCGGGAGGCCAGGTTGATGTTGAAAGTATCCGTCATGAAGGGACAAGTTTTAATATTTATTTGCCCCGAAGCCTTCCCACCTCGACTGACTTGCTAAAACCATCCGAGAACACTACCCCTAAAAAGTCCCCACGAGGTACTGGCGTCGTTCTCGTCGTAGAGGACGAAGAACCTTGTCGAATCTTCAGCACTCGCGCCCTCCGTGAAAAAGGGTATGCTGTCCACGAAGCAAGTGACCCTGAAACTGGTCTGAAAATAATTGAAAAGCAAGGAGACAAAATCGATCTTCTTATTTCTGACGTGGTGATGGCACAAATGGATGGTCCAACCATGGCAAAAAAGATACGCAAACAATATCCCGAACTTCGCATCATTTTTGTATCTGGTTACGCCGAGGAAAATATACGTGCTAATATCCAGACTGATGAAAAAACATTTTTCCTTCCCAAGCCCTATGGCCTAAAAGAACTCACCGAAATGGTTCGAAAGGTCATTGGGGAGAAAAAACTGAAGGACAGCGGAAACTAGGCTGATATTGTACATTCTGAAGCCAAGAAAACATATTCTGACATCATTCCAACCCCCATTTCCAGAATCCAAAGAACCACTTCTTAACCGCTCGCAAATGGCCGTCTTCCCGGAGCCTAGGAACTCTTGGCGAACCGGCGTCTTAAGCCGGTGAGCCATAGAGTAAGTTGGCATCGCGGGATCCAGGTAAAAAAGTTGCAAGTATAAAGATGTAGGCAATACTATGAGACACTTTTCAGCCATCTACTATGATCTGGATCCCGCGCTCATAAGCAATTCTAACGCGCGCCTCCGGCTTGCTAAGAATTCCTAATGGCCGGGAAGACGGTTTTTGGATCTAATGGCGAGGGAAGACGACTTTTGGACCTAATGGCCGGGAGAAGACGGTTTTTGGTCAGATGTCTCAGAGTGCATGGATACGCAGAGCACCCGTCATCTCGGAACCTAGGCACTCTTGACGAACCGGCGTCTTAAGCCGGTGCATAGAGTGACTTGGTATCGCGAGATCCAGAATTTGTCACATGCCAGAATAAAAATGTTGGTTACTAGAAATACTCATTGTTGTCCAACTTTAGCTGGCAACTTGGATCTAACATCTTCTTAGCGCTGGATCCTCCGCTCAAGAAGCTTCCGTTTCATCTTTACTATCGTTTTCATTAGAGGGGAAACTAAGAACGTCATCAGCCATGATACATGATAAAGACCCGCAATATCTTCCGGCATCACTCCTTCTAGCCTCTGAATTGTGGCGTTTCTCAGTAAAATCAGAGAGTCCTTTCAATGCTCGATCACGCCATTTAGCCACCACTTCTGGACTTTCTTTCTCAGCCTCTTCTAGTTTCGCCCAAAGCTCGTATATATAAGGCGTTTCCTGAACACTGGGTATTTTTTTCAAATGGGCGCGGGCTTCTCCCCACAATTTAGCCTTCAAGGCTGCCTCGGCAATAATGATATTTGCAAATTTACTCGCTGGCGTAAGAGCCATAAGCTTTTGGGCCAATGTGTACTGTTCTATACTCCGCCCGACGGGGGCCAAGGAAATATAGGCCTGAGCTACGTTGTAATCCTGCGAAAGTTCCCAACATTTTTCCAAAACTTTTTGAGCCTTCTTGCTTTTACTTGAGTCTTGCAAACACTTTGCATAGGCCTCTGCAAGAGAGGCATTTTGAGGCGCTAAATCAAACCCTGCCCCCAGTAAATCAAGTTTTGAATCCAATGACATATTTTCCTGCTGGGCTTTTTCAAAATAAAGCGAGGACTTTAAATCATTCTTCAAGTCTTTCTCTTTTCCCTTGCGAGCCTTCCATTGATCTAACATCAACTCCGCCCTATCAAAAGATTTTTTTTCTAAATATAAATGGAAAAGAGTCTTTAAAACCCACGGCGAAGTTGGATAGATAGCATAAGCCTTTTCAGCATATTGAAGGGCAGTCGCTTTCTTCCCTTCCAAAAGAGCAAGCTTTGTAAACCCACGAAGGCTCATAAATTCTCCTTCTGGCATTTGCCCCATCCTCGTGAACAAAGCCATGGCCTCTTCTCTATTGCCGGCACGAACAGCGAGTCGCGCCTGAAACCACAACCCATAAATAGCCGTGGCTCTCGTAATATTCATGCGCTGGGCTTGTTTCAATGTTTCTTTTTCGTCACCTGCAATAAAAGCTATTCCTCCTTCAACAAGAGCATCTAAAGCCTTCTTAAGTTGACGAGACCTATAGGCCAAGGAAACAGTTGAAGGGAATTTTATGAGCGACTTCAACAGCCAAATGAACAAGCCGAAGACAAGCATCAAAGCCAACACTCCTGAGATAAGAACGCCTACAGAGGTATCCATCTGATATCCCAGCCATTGGACCGAAACCATACCGGGATTGCTAGCAATCCAGACAGCAACAGCAGCAATAAGACCCAGTTTAAAAAAAAGAAATAGGCCCCGAAGCATCACAGTCTCCCTTTAACACTCGTAACTTCAATAAGAATGATGCTTTCTATTGCCATGAGACCTTCTTCAGTTTTCACACGCGCTCTCGCCATTTCTAGCCATTTCATCAGAGCTTCACTCGTATCAACTGGTAAACGATCCAAAGTATTGAGAGCCCCGTACAAATCTCCCAATTTGAGTCGACTCTCTGCCAAACTCAAAACAGCCTCTAGGGAAGATTTATCCTCTTCATTTAGAGAACTTGACGTTTTACGAATGATTACCAAATCTCGCAAGAAATCCTCAAGTTTAGCCAGCACTCCTACCTCTTCAGATTTGCTTTCCTTCAAAATTTGATTCACCACATTGGGAAACATTTCCACCAAATGCGCCACGGAGGGCACCCCACTCGCAGCATCCTTACTAAGGGCATCCGCCAATGGTAAAATGCTACTGTCTTTGCCTAAAGTTTTTTTAAGAACAGCCAATTCTTTTTTAAAGGGAGTGCCAGAAAGAATAGCACGCTTTAGAGACAACAGGTCCTGAAAGATTTGAGGAATTTTCTTTACAGCAACTCGCCTCATTTCAGCTTCTTTTTCAAGAGCAGAGATGTGCATTTCCAAGGTTGATAGCTTGGAAGCAAAGACCTTGTCCTGATTCCTAAGACCCACCACTTCATGGGACTTAACGCCAACAACATTCCCTCTAGTTTCTAAATCAGATAACTTGCTTTCAATAATACCAATGCGCGTATTAAAAGCCGATAATTCTGTCTGAAGATGCAAATTATCTCCCGCAATGCTAGAAACTTCTCTCTTTTCTGAACCAAAACTTTGAATCATCGCCTCTAGACGATCGAGTCGTTTCTCCAAAAGTTTCTGATTTTCAGATAGCTGACTATATTTTTCTCCGCTAAATATGGAAGTTAAAGTTTCCCGCTTTTGAAAACCATAGACGCCCACGAACCCCAGAACGACTATAAAAAGGACCCACCAGAACCATCCTCTTCGAGATTTCTTCTGAGGAATTCCTGCACTTTTCTTTGGCGATGCCACATTCTCAGTGGTTTTTTTCGCTTCCGTTTTACGCTTATCTTGCATCTAATTCTGTCCTAAGCACATTGCCTATGGTTTTCATTTAAAAGCTTTAAAAGATCTGCTTGTACTGGTGCTGAGGCTACAAAAGTTTTCTTCCATTGGCAACTTCTCACTTCTCTTGCGACTTCCGCACTTAAACAAAACACCTGAACCTTATCACAAAAAGAAATAAGCCTATGATATTTCAGTAAATCTATAAATATCCTTGCTGTACGCGGTGAATATAACAAAACGGAACCAATGGCATTATTCTTGAAACCTTCAATAGTTTCCGGGTTGAAACCGATCCGCTGACGCGTTTGATAAACAATGACACGTTCTATTTGGAAACGCTTTTGCTTTAGCGGACCAACCATATCCTGACGCACCACATCCCCAGAAATATGTAGAACGCGACCCGCACAAGGATCCAAAAACTTTTCTGTCAGCTCTATAAGGGATGCGCTACTACCCCCCGCACTCATAACATTGCAAAAACCTAACTTCTTAGCCTCTTCAGCCGTTTTTTCACCTACTGTGAAAAGCCATATGTATCTTTCAGTTGTTAAGGAGGCGAATGCCCGAAGGCCATTAGTGCTCGTCAATAAGACCGCCTGTACGTCCTGAAGACATAAAGCGCCGACCTCAACAGGAGCTATAGTAAGCAAAGGTTCCAAAAGAGGTGAGTAACTTTTCCCTCGCAAAATTTCTGCTAAGGCAGAAGCGTCAGGCTCAGGACGCGTGATGAGTACTTTGGCCATAAGAAATTTGTTCCTTTAAAACACGTCCTACTGATTCTCCAAGAGTTTCCCACTGATTCAAGGGTGCCTCCTCTTCATGGCGAAGCAAAAGTCTCCCATCAGGGCGGGCTATTAAACCCTGAAACTTAATAGTTGAATCATCTAGCAAGAGGGCATACCCACCAATGGGCACACGACAATTTCCTTCCATTACATCCAGAAAAGTACGCTCTGTGTGGTAGCACACTTCCGTAGGAGGGTGATTTATGGGCTCCAATAGCTTCCGAATCTCTTCATCATCCTCTCTAATTTCCACACCAATGATCCCCTGACTAGGGGCCGGTAGAAAATCATCCGTCGAGAAAACATGCCGAGCACTTTCTTCCATCTTTAAGCGTTTCAAGCCCGCATAAGCCATTATTGTGGCATCTGCCACTCCTTTTTTGATCTTTTCCAGCCGAGTATTTACGTTCCCCCGCAAAAGCGTAATTTCTAAATCTGGCCTCACATGCAAGGCTTGTGCCTGTCGCCGGACGGAGGCCGTTCCCAAAAGCGCTCCTTCTGGCAAATCTTCTAGATTGTTAAAATGAAATGAAACAAAGGCATCTCTGGGATCTTCCCTAGGCAAAAGACAGGGAACCTCAAGGCCAGGAGGACATTTGGGCGGCATGTCTTTCATACTATGGACCGCCATATGAATATCGCCTGCCAAAAGAGACTCTTCAATCTCCTTTGTAAAAACTCCTTTCCCTCCGAGCTCTGCAAAAGTGCTGTTCAGAAGTGAGTCCCCTTTTGTTTTAATAGGGACAATCTCGATGGAGCGGTCAAAGCCTTTATGTGCCTTCAGTAAACTCTTTTTGACAAATTCAGCTTGTACCAAGGCCAACGGAGAACCCCGTGTTCCTATTCGAATCGGTTGACTTGACATTAACACATCTCCCCAATTTCTTCTCACGAAATTTGTATAGCATTCTTTAAGCTAAGTTCATAGGGAGGTAAAAAGACTTCGTTAAATTTTTTCCAACAAGTCTACTTTTTGTAGGAAAACAAAAGCGCTCACTGTCATATATACATGACTTACTTAAAGGCTCAGCTTCCATTCTTTTAGCCACAGCCCCAGACACATTAACCCAAAAATCTTATAGCTATTATCAGCCTTTCCACCCATATGATGACGCCAAAGATTCTCAAGTTCCCCTTTGTGACACCAACTTGTCAAAACACTGTCAGATAGGACTTCCTGGGCGAGGGTTTTCAAGTCCCCTTTAAGCCAGTGCCCCACAGGAGCGCTAAACCCTTTTTTAGCTTTATACAAGACTTCTGACGGAAGCTTGTTTTCCTGACTCTTCTTCAAAAGATACTTTTTCTGAAACCCTCGGAGCTTCCATTCCACTGGCAAACCCGCTGCAAATTGAACAATTCTGTGATCCAAAAAGGGCGCGCGACATTCAAGTGAATGGGCCATGCTCGTACGATCAACCTTCACAAGAATATCATCTACTAGCCAAGTCTTCGTATCTACATAAAGTGCCTGATCAAGGGGATGGCAATTGGATACTTCCTTAAAATGTTCCCCAAAGGACGAGAAAGGAGATTTCCCTGATTTATAGAGTCTCTTTTTGTCACTCTCAGAAAAAATTGTTCTCCAAAAACAGTGGGCCTGATCATAGGGTAAGCTACACCCCTTTAAAAACTGTTTAAGTTTATAATCGAAACTCACTTTGGACAGTGAAGTGGGCACGAAACGATCGGCAGCCCAACTCATTGAATTCAACATAGCATTCGGAAATCGAGACGCCACTCTATACATTTTGTCTGCTACATAGGTTTCATATCCAGCAAATAACTCATCTCCCCCATCTCCAGAGAGACTTACAGTTACGTTTTTGCGTGCAAATTGGGATAAAAAGTAAGTTGGGATCATGGATGTATCTGCAAAGGGTTCATCCATGGCGTATACTATTTTGGGCAAGCTCTTTGCCATATCTGCATCTACGAATTGGGTGTGATGATCGACTCCAAGGAAATCCGAGACCAGCTTACTTTCTTCTATTTCACTAAAGGAGCGTTCTTTAAAGCCAATGCTGTAGGTTTTGGTATTGTGTGCCTTGCCTTGCTGAGACATGGCCCGCACAACCGTAGATGAGTCAATGCCACCACTTAGAAACGCTCCCAAAGGCACGTCGCTTATGGTTTGCCCTCCAATAGTTTCTTCCAATAGTTCATTGAACCTTTCGGTGGCCTGGGACTCCGAATTCCAATTTGGTTTGTTAAGATAAAACTCTGAAAGATTCCAATAGGATCTCTGTTTTGGCTGAGCTCCTTGTTTGACGTGAAGATAATGTGCAGGAGGCAGCTTATAAACATCTTTGATAATGCATTGATCTGATAGTATATAACTGTAGGAAAGGAACTGACTTACGGCTGTTTGAGAAATATTCCTCTGAATGTGCGGATGCCGCAAAAGAGCCTTTAGTTCCGAGGCAAAGATAATACCGGACTCGGAATCAGAGGGCGTCGCATACGCATAGAATAGGGGCTTTTCTCCCATCCGATCACGAACCAAGAAGAGCTCTTTCTCTTGATTGTCCCAGAGGGCAAAAGAAAACATACCGACAAACTTTTGTAAGCAATCGACGCCCCAAACAGACCATGCTTCAACAACGACTTCCGTATCACTTCCGGTCCTAAAAACCTTTCCCATTTGTTGCAGCTCTCGCCGCAGAGATTTGAAGTTATATATCTCACCGTTATAGGTAAGCCAGTACCTCCCCGTCTGATCTGACAGGGGTTGATTGGCTGACTCTGATGTATCGAGAATGGACAGTCGTCTGTGGGCTATTACAATGGGACCCAAAGCCTTAACCCCCGCAGCATCTGGGCCACGATGGCTCTGAGCCTTAGACATTGCTTCGACTATTTGCTCAGACGGGCAACTTTTCCAATTAAGCTCTCCAGAGATTCCGCACATATATCTACGTAAACGCTCCCTCTTTTGATAAAGCCAAATCTATGGCTTCGCCCTTCTGGTGGAACCCTCTAATGCTGGTGCCCGTAAAAGTTAAGCTTCTTTCTTTGGAGATTCCTCTTTAGGCGTACCTGCAGCTTCTTCCTTCTTAGGAGCTGCTGCTTTTACAGCCTCTTCCTTTTTCGGCTTGTCAGCTTTGGCTTCTTCCTTCTTAGGAGCATCCGCCTTGGCTTCTTCCTTCTTAGGTGTTTCAGCTTTCACTTCTGCTGGCTTAGCTGCAGCCGACTTTGCGTCTGCCTTTGGAGCGTCTTTTTTTGAAGCTGTTCCTGTCTTTGGCAATGTATAATTAGAGCGCTCTTTAATCCGTGCTTTCTTACCCGTCAATCCACGGAGATAATAAAGCTTGGCCCTGCGAACGTCACCACAACGCAGCACGTCAATGGTAATAAGAGGAGAGTAAAGTGGGAATACGCGCTCAACGCCTTCTCCGTAAGAAAGCTTACGAACTGTAAAGGATGAGTTAATCCCTGAGTTCTTTCGCGCAATACAAACACCTTCGAAAGCCTGTACCCTTTTGCGACTTCCTTCAACAACGGTCACGTTAACACGGATCGTATCTCCTGGAGAAAAATCAGGCACCTTCTTGGTCTCTGTTAACTTTGCAATCTGGTCTTTATCAAGCTTTTCAATAATATTCATCGTCTTACCTTTATCTTACCTTTGATGTGCCTACGCCATCTCTTGTGTTACATACTGGGCCCATAAATCTGGGCGTCTTTCCTCAGTCAATTTCTCTGCAACAGTCCGCCGCCAATTCCGAATCTGCGCATGGTGCCCAGATAAAAGCACCTCCGGTACTTTGCGCCCTTGCCACTCTTGAGGACGTGTGTACTGGGGATACTCTAAAAGTCCCCCTTCAAAACTCTCATCTACCAACGATTCCTGTTCATGTACCACACCTGGAAGCAAACGAACACAGGAATCTATCAAAACATGGGCCGCGATCTCTCCACCGGTTAGAATATAGTCACCAATGCTGAGCTCCTCTACCCCGTGTGCTTCCAACACACGTTCATCAACCCCTTCATATCGCCCACACAATAGGATGAGTCCAGGGGCTTGTGCAAGTTTTTTTACCTTTTTTTGACATAAAGGCTTTCCACGAGGGGATAAATAGATGATTGGACGCCCGTTTTTCCGCTGTTCAACACTCTCTAAAGCGCGTCCAAGAACATCTGGCCGCATGATCATACCTGGGCCACCACCATAACCCGTATCATCAACCGATTGATGTGCATCGGTGGCAAAGTCACGAATATTGATCGCATCTAGGCCCCAAAGGCCCTTATCCAGGGCTTTTCCAAGCAAAGAATATGCCAAAGGCCCGGGAAACATGTCCGGAAAAATGGTGAGAACATCAACTTTCCACATGATTTTCTCCCGATTTGGTTGAAAGAATCATGGTGGGATCAACGATCACATGGCCATCTTTCAAAAGCACCGTTGGAACAGCCTCTTTGGTGAAGGGAACTGTGAAAGTTTCCCCCTCTTTTTGAAACTCCAAAAAGTCCCCAGCACCATAATTGTGAACCGCCTGAATCGCCCCCAAAACCAAGCCATCAGCAGAATGCACTTCCAAACCAACCAAGTCCGCATGGAAGTACTCTTCCTCCTGGAGTTCAGAAAGGCGATCACGAGAAACATATAGCTTAACCCCCTTCAGAGCTTCAGCACCTGTCCGATCTTGAACCCCGGGAATCTGAACAATCATATCTGACTTTGTTGCCCGTATAAAAGAAAGGGAAAACACTTGTTCTCCCGAAGCATCGGTCAAATCTCCATAGGACAGGATATCCTTGGGATCTTCGGTAAAGCTTTTGAGACGCAACTCCCCCTTCAAGCCACAACAGCCTGTGATCATGCCAAGGCAAATTTGATCAGAAGGTTTGGACAATGAAGGGGACATAGCTACGCGCAAACTCTTTCTTTAAGACCCAGCTTTTTCAGCCTTAGGCTCTTCAGCTTTTGCTTCTGTCTTAGACTCTTCAGCTTTTGCTTCTGCCTTAGGCTCTTCGGCCTTTGCTTCTGCTTTAGGCTCTTCGGCTTTAGCTTCTGCTTTAGGCTCTTCAGCTTTTGCTTCTGTCTTAGACTCTTCAGCTTTCGCATCTGTCTTAGGCTCTTCAGCAGGAGCTTCCTCAGCTTTTGCTTCTTCGGCTGGTGCTGGAGCCGCAGCTTCTGCTGCCGCTGCCTCTTTGGCTGCTTTTGCTTCAGCGGCTTTAGCGGCCTTAGCTTCATCAGCTGATGCTAAACGCTCAAGAGTTTTTGCCCGTGGCTTAGACTGTTTAGGCGTTTCGCGAATTTCAGGCATGGGAATAACTTTAGCCTCACCCAAAAAGCGTGCGACACGATCCGTTGGCTTTGCTCCCACGGAAAGCCAATGCTTAATGCGATCCGTATTCATGACAATCCGGGTTTCATTATCTTTGGGAAGCATGGGATTGTAGGTACCCAACTTTTCAATAAAACGACCATCTCGAGGTGCCGTAACTTCAGCGACAACAATTCTGTAGAAAGGACGCTTTTTTGTCCCACCACGTGCGAGTCTGATTTTAAGTGCCATATTTTCTCCTTACTTTAAAAAATTCACAAACTTCATCGAATTAAACATTGTTGGGCATAAGCCCCTTAAGTCCTTGACGTAACATGCCTTTCTTTCCAAGCTTGTTCATCTTTTTCATCATCATGGACATATCTTTAAACTGTTTTAAGAGTTTATTGATCTCTTGAACCGTGACCCCAGCCCCAGAAGCAACGCGCTTTTTACGGGAAGCATTTAGGATCTTTGGATATTTTTTCTCACGTCGTGTCATCGACTGGATAATCGCAATTTGCCGCTTTACGAGGGAATCATCTACGCCAGCTTTGGCTATTTTGTCCTTAAATTTATCCACCCCTGGCAAAAAACCCATGAGGCTACTTAAGCCACCCATTTTACTCACTTGCTTAAGCTGTGTAGCCATATCACCTAAATCGAATTGACCCTTTTGCATCTTGGCCGATAGTTTATCGGCCTCTTCTTGATCAATGGTCTCTGCCGCCTTTTCCACAAGACTAACAACATCGCCCATTCCCAAGATACGCTGGGCAATACGGTCAGGATGAAAGGTCTCCATTTGATGGATCTTTTCCCCAAGCCCCATAAACTTGATCGGCGCCCCAGAGACACTACGCATGGATAAGGCAGCACCCCCGCGTGCATCTCCATCGACGCGCGTTAATATAATACCCGTTACACCAACACGCTCGTTAAAGACCTTAGCCACATTAGCAGCATCCTGCCCCGTCATGGCATCAGCCACCAGCAACGTCTCTAAGGCTTGAGATTGATCTTTGACAGCCTTAACTTCATCCATCAACTTATCATCAATATGAAGTCGACCTGCCGTATCCAAAAGAAGAACATCATATCCTTCTTGTCGCGCTATTTTCTGGGCTCGTTTCGTAATGGTAACAGGATCTTCGCCCTCCACAATAGGAACGGTTTCCACATCAATCTGGCGCCCCAGGATGGCCAACTGTTCTTGGGCAGCGGGACGGTATACGTCCAATGACGCCATTAATACTTTCTTACGAGATTTTTCCGTCAGAAACTTGGCCAGCTTCGCCGTGGTCGTTGTTTTACCGGATCCTTGAAGACCTGCCATCAACACCACAACCGGAGGAACGCCCGATAAGTTGAGGGCTTCCGGTTCTTTCCCCAGCATCTCAATCAAATGGTCATTCACAATCTTGATGACCATTTGGGCCGGCGTCACACTTTTGAGAACGTCTTCTCCAACAGCTTTTTCTTTAACCTGAGCGATAAAGTCCTTAACAACTGGCAAAGCCACGTCCGCTTCCAAAAACGCAACACGAACTTCCCGTAAAGCAGCATCCACATCAGCTTCACTCAAGGCACCCCGACGGCGCATCTTATCGAATGCATCACCTAAACGCTTGGACAGAGACTCAAACATAAACGTTCCTAAAAATTCCTAACAAAATAAGCCAGTGCGCGAAACTCGCGGACTGACTGAATCCATTGCAGACCTTTTACTACAGGCACATATGACAAGTCAAGGAAAGTTATCCTTGGAAAAAATCCACAGAGCAGAGAAACTTGTTAAAATTCAACCCACCAAGACACTCCCCTCTCAGCACATAAAACCATATTGGCCTACACCAAAAGCTGTGCTAGGGTCGCTCCATGCAATTTCTACAAGCCATCGGCTATTTTTTTCTAAAGTTTTTGAGCGCCACGGGGCGTTTTATTCTATTTACCCTTCGGGCTATTTCACACTCTGTGCGCCCCCCATTTTATCCACAACAAATTATTAAGCAGCTTTTCCACATTGGATATTTGTCTCTCCCAGTGGTTGGGCTAACTGCCATCTTTACCGGTATGGTTTTGGCGCTCCAAAGCTATACGGGATTCTCGCGCTTTTCGGCCGAAGGTTCCGTGGCCACCGTTGTTATTCTCTCCATGACGCGAGAGTTAGGCCCCGTTCTGGCGGGACTTATGGTGGCAGGCCGCATTGGTGCCGCCATTGCCGCAGAAATTGGTACCATGCGTGTAACTGAGCAAGTCGATGCTCTCTTTACCCTCTCCACCAACCCATACAAATACCTCATAGCTCCCAGGATTATTGCCGGCATAACCATGTTGCCTCTCCTGGTCCTGGCCGCCGACGCCATTGGTGTGTTTGGAGGGTATTTGGTGGCCACCTATAAGCTAGGCTTTAACTCCGCAAACTATATAAATCAGACCTATAAATATTTAGAAACGGAAGACGTCATCTCTGGGCTTATCAAAGCAGGCGTCTTTGGGGGGCTCATTTCCCTCTTCGGATGCTATTATGGTTTTTATTCCCGTGGCGGCGCCCAAGGTGTGGGCATGGCAACAACTAATGCCGTTGTATCGGCCTCTATCATGATCCTTATCTCCAACTACATCCTAACAGCGATTTTATTTTCATCATGAGTGAATTTGCCATCCGCATTAAAAATCTATCCAAGAGCTTCAACGGCAAAAAGGTTCTGAATAACCTCTCTCTGGATATTAAAAAGGGAGAATCCCTCGTAATATTGGGAGGTTCCGGATCAGGCAAGTCTGTTCTTCTACGATGCATATTGGGACTTATAAAGCCGACAACCGGGCAAATCATCGTTAATGGGGTCGAGACATCCAGAAATAGGAATGTGCTCCCTAAGGAAGTGATGAAAAACATCGGCATGCTTTTTCAAGGCAGCGCTCTCTTTGACAGCCTCCCAGTCTGGCAAAACATTGCATTCGGATTGGTCCACAGCATGAAACTGCCAAAGGATGAGGCCAAAAAGATTGCCCTCAAGACATTATCCATGGTGGGCCTCCCCCAATCGGCTGCCGATTTATGGCCAGCAGAACTCTCTGGCGGCATGCAAAAACGTGTTTCATTGGCCCGCGCCATTGCAACCAGCCCCGACATTCTCTTTTTTGACGAACCCACCACAGGTCTAGACCCCATCCTCTGCAGCGTCATCGACCATCTTATTATCAAAAATGTCCGAGAACTAGGAGCCACGGCCATTAGCATTACCCATGATATTAAAAGCGCCAAGACCATTGCCGATCGCATCGCCATGCTTTATGGGGGAAAAATCATCTGGACCGGCACGTCCAAAGATCTTCTAAAATCAGACAATCCTTACGTCTCTCAGTTTGTGCATGGGAAAACCTCGGGGCCCATTCGCCTAGAGGGCGTGAAGAGCAAGGGATAAGGGAAATTCGCCATCTTCGACTGCCTGGCCGTTCACGTGCAGCAGTATTCACTCCCCAGCTATCAATTCGTTAGCAGCTGTTGAAGATCCCGACTTAAGCTGTCAGCAAGGTTACGCGCAGTAGTTTCCGTTACTAATCCGGTATAGTGATCCGTTACAAATTGACCAAAATCTACCTTCCCATCTTGAATTGGCAATTCATCTGGAGAACGTGTATAAGCCGCAACAATTCCCGCTTCTAGTTCGTCATAAAAGTATGCAGGCATGGAATCTTCAGCTTGCTGAGCAAAATATATTTCGACAAGCCCCTCAAATCTATCTTCATCCAAAATTGGATGCGCTAAGTTGCGCCTCACATCAAGAAGTAAACCTAGTTTTTCACATACTGCTTTCTCTGCAGTATTATTTTTAAAAGGATCCATTAAATCACCAACTGGCCGTGATAGATTTATGTGTCCACCCTTCAATGCAGCTTCTACATATTCTTCTAAGAACGTCCAATGCTTCCCCCCTTCTGGACTGTGCTTTCCCACAAGGTGTAAAATTTTAGACATGTGCTCGCCAACGAACCCGCTTTCTTTAACCTGGGCAAACAAAGGTCTCGCTTCAGCCAACACCTCTGAGGCTGCAACTCGAGCATTTGCTCTCCCTTCAGAGTCACTTTTATCCTCGTCCGAATAACTGGAGTTCATAGCGGCTGCATCTAATACCGGTAAAATTGCTACCGCTGTACTCATAAAGAGCGATGTGTAGAAAATTGCTTTTTTCATAGATCTCATTTGTAATAACCCTCAAATTAAATACACTTAATCTGTATTAAAATAAAACGTAGAAGTCAATAAAGTTTTTGTTTTTAGTGTTCTATGTGAATTGGCGGTTGTGGTCTTGATGTTTTATTTTTTGACGAACCCACCACAGGCCTTGACCCCATCCTATGCAGTGTCATCGACCACCTTATTATCAAAAATGTCAGAGACTTGGGGGCCACAGCCATAAGCATTACCCACGACATCAAAAGTGCCAAAACCATTGCCGATCGCATCGCCATGCTTTATGGCGGCAAAATCATCTGGACCGGCACGTCCAAAGATCTTCTAAAGTCAGATAATCCTTACGTCTCTCAGTTTGTACATGGGAAAACCTCGGGGCCCATTCGCCTAGAGGGCGTGAAGAGCAAGGGATAATTATTTGAAGAATACTTTTACTCGAAATCTTCATAATCCCAATTAAATATCCAATATAAGAAATAGAAAAATGAAGCCGCATAGTCGGCTGGACAGGTGGGGTTGGCTAGGAAGTGTCTGTTAGATACTTCGTCATCATTATCAGAAGGATAGGGTATAAGTTGACCATTTTCATCCCCCGAAGGTTCATCCAGGCCCGATTGTGTTATATTACAGAACCATTCAAATAATTGGGAAGTGTTCCTAAAAAGTTCTTCATCTTCAGGATCAGATGTACATAAATGCTGACTCGATGGACTTACCCCTTCTGATGACTGAAAAAGCTCAAAAAAAAACCAAAAAGACTAGAGAGGCGCCCAAAATATGAATAATCAACAGCGGTAGCAGAAAATAAAACAATCAGAAAGGATAAAACGTTTCGACGAGTCACATAATCAGGAAGTCGTTCCATTAGGTCATCCTTCGTGTCTGTAGCCCAATTCTGCCCCTGACTGAAAAGCTTTGTCCTAGTATCGCTCCAATCTTCGCGCTCACTTTCAGTAGATCTGCGCACGCTCTTAACAGGACTCGCCGGGAGCGCTACCCCCCCTTGCTTGAGCTTTGCTCTAACAAAACTTTCCCCATGATGACTAAAACGCTTTAGTGTTTCTGCCAGGCGTTCTTGGTCATCTCCGTTGGTAGAATTATATTTATCTACAAAAGGACTCCGAACAGCATGAGAATGATCCATGAACGAAAACAAAAAGGCAAAAAACAATAATGAAACAGAAAATATCTTAAAATAGCTTTGCAATTGCATATTATCACTATCCTCAATAAAAATTCAGTAGAAAAATAGCAGAAAAATTTGTACTCAGGCCCAACATATTGAAGGGTTATAATTTATTATTATAAGTATAAATATTAATAGTTAGGCGGCCGCAACCGCCGTAGCTAGTACGTTGATTGCGGCCAATGTTTCTTTTGTTATAGCCTATTCTTCAACTGGGTTGACCTTACTCTCATGATGAGAGAACGCTTGCAGGAGGACACGTTGTATAAATTCATATTTTTCGTTATGATCGTTAAAGGCATTGTTATAGTCAGTTTTAACACTGTCCCAATCCGGACGTTGATTAAATAGTTTAATTACATCTTTGCTATGCCACTTGGTATCTTTGTTTTCTGTACCCTCAGAATCTCTGAAGGCCTGAAGCACACCTGCTAAACTACCTTTATCTTGGTCTAAAATTGCAACCATTCTCTTGGCGAGAGAAACCTCTTCCCAAACCATGGCACTATCTTGTCTAATAGCTGCCCAGCCTGTTTGCTGCCCATCTAGATCTACATCAGCTGGATACAGCTTTTGCAGAGTATCAAAGCTATCAAATCCGTCAATATCCATCAACTGAAGAGTAATCACTACACCGCGATTGAGGTACTCATCTCTTGGTAGAGTATTGTGGTGGAAATCATATTCTCGTTCAAGGATTCCAGGAAGCTCTTCAGCAGTTGCAGATTTCAAATCCGTAAAAAAGGCTGCTTTATCGTCTTCATTTTGCTGCAGTCTCGCTTCGAGCAGTGTCACACCCCTATCATAGAAAACTGACTCACCGTACTCTTGGTTTTCAAAGGCTGCGAAGGCACTGATGCCAGTCCCATCGTCATAGTGATCTGCGAGTCCATGCCAATTTAGTACACGAATATAATCGGCAAACACTTGTTCGAATGCTGTAGGTTCATAGGCACTCTCTAACAATTTCAGTTGTAGGAAACCAGCAGTGATTGCATTCAGATCGTAGGCGTTTTGAGCAGTCCGAACACCCAATGACGTAAATGCATCTTCTATTCTTACGGTTCGGCCTTCTTCATACACTTTTGCCATCGCGGAAAGATAGCTCTGAGAAGATTGATCAGTACTTGCAACGCCCTTGAAGAAGTTGGCAAAATCATGGCCCACAATTTGCGGGGTATAGAGTAATCCATCAACAACTCGCTCAATATATTGCTTTTTACCATCCTCATCCGAAACATCTAACAACCAAGCAACTTTTTTCATATCAGCAGCAGCAAAGGTTGGATCTATGTTCTGAGCAGGCTCTCCTTCAATTGAAGTTTTGACGTCAGCCTCGTAGGCATTGACTCTAACTTTAATTTTAGCATCAACTGCCCTTACAAATGCTTCAGCTGCGTTCTTTTCGTCGCCAGCACCCAAAGCACCAATGAGTCCCAGAGTAGTTTGATATCCCTTGCGAACTTGGGCAGGATCACGGTCCAGCACATCAAAAACCTCGCCTACAACTCTGTCAAATATGGTCCCACCAGTGGCATGGACAATTCCTAGGTCAGCAAGGAACTCTGCACCCAATTCTGTTCTAGTGCCTCGAACCAGTTGGAACAAACCTTGACTCGTCAATCTTACTGAAGAGTCCAATAATTCTCTATAAGCTGCACCTAAGCGATCAGCAACTCCTTGTGCTATGCCTCTTTCTGCAGCATCCACAACCGTATCCGACCATATCCTTAGGTCCACGTCCCCACCATTTTTTGGCAAAGCGGCGAAATCATGCAAATACGCTTTAGCAAAGGAATCTTCTGCTGCGAGATACAGCTCTGACGAGTAGGGATATTGATCTGAAGTTTTTGGGGCTTTCCCTATGGTGTTCGGGTCTACTAATGCAAATAATTCACTGAGCACATGCAATGCGTTTTCAGCTACTGCAGGATACAAACGCAGTTGTTCACCTCTGATAACAGTGCCAAATATTACGCCCATACGTTGCGGAAGGCCATGTATGTCCACACCATTATCAAATTTAGTTAGCAGATTCTGACCTTTCAAGTCTTCTTGGCCCTCTAAAGCCGCTGAGACGTAATCATGGACAGTACCCCATTGATCTTCTCTAGTAGAAAACTTGTCAAATAAGTCTTCGAGTTGCTCAACATGTGCTGGTAGAAAACCATTGTCCTTAACATCCTCAAAGAGAGCCTTAGCAGCTGTCACTCTGGTAGCCACCACCGGACGAAATATATTGGCAGCATTAAGGACTTTTCTGACCTGTGCTGCACCTGATGCTGCATACTTTCGCTCAGTCTGGGCCCAATTATCTTCATCAGTTCCGTTAAGCCCTTTAAAATATTTTATCATTGGATGAACGGCATGGGCATCTGAAATAGGAAACAGTGCTACTGCGGTTGACATAAAGAGAGAGGTGTAAAAAATAGCTGATTTTGTAGCCTTCATAGTAATAACTCCTAGTTTAATATATCAATTAAAACGTGTATCTAACGCCAGCAAGAACGTTGAGAGTTCTTGGTGCAATCTTGACCTGGAAATCCTCAGTCCCATCGTGAAGATCTTTAGTCGTAAAAGACTTGCTAATCGTGTACGTCCCTTCCCCGAAGACGCTCAACGAATTGGAAACAGCTCTCGAAATACCTACGCCGAATGGGAAGCCAACAACACCTTTCGTTTGACTACCTGAGCCTTCAGTTTCAGACTCACTATATTTCACTCTATACTTCGAATAACTAACTCCGAGAATGCCATATAAAGCTGTACTTTCGGATATCTTTCGGCCCAAATGCCCCACAATTCCGAAACTGTACTTTTGAGACAACTTCACCTGGTTCACCGTATCAACTGCACCTACCTCCAGATCTTTGGTCGTCGTGCCCTTCGACGAAGAAGTGTTTAGAAAAAGATTTCCTGCATAGTATATTTTTCCTGACTCACGGCTGAATCCAGCTTGAATTTCCCCAACAACGCCATTGGCTGTGGGTTGATACTTTGCGGTTTCATTGGCATTTCCTGATGTAACGGTTCCATTTCCACTAGAGGAGAGATGCTGGTACCCTGCTCCAATGCCGACTGTCCAACCATGGAATGCGTTCTTGGCATAACTATCTGAAGCTAATACCGTGCTACTAAACAACAGCGCGGAAACTACATACTTTTTCATCTATCAAATACCTCTAGTGACTCGTTGACGATCGCGGGAATAAGGCGATCAAGTTGATAATCAGCCCATAAGAAGAGAACCTTCTCAAAGGATATCTAAATGTTTAAACATTTTTTATGTATTCTAGGTGAATATACAAGTCAACAGTAATTAGGTTAATTTTTATTTATACAATATTGTTGTATAAATTGATTTTTCTTGAATGTATTTACTGATGATGAGAATAAATTAACCTGGGTATGCGGTTTACTCCACAAACCGGCTAAATCGCCATTATTTTGCAGTTGACTCCACTCGCTATTATATGTAGCACTTTATGCTATGAACACTTACCCTGAAGATGCAGTTG
>Ga0066610_10000501_pt1 | contig 27111 bp, 25 predicted proteins | sample SaaInlV_DNA_165m_FD_60375 | JGI IMG/M metagenome (GOLD analysis project Ga0066610, IMG submission 60375) | Marine microbial communities from expanding oxygen minimum zones in the Saanich Inlet - SI075_LV_DNA_165m | ecosystem: Environmental > Aquatic > Marine > Unclassified | place: British... | reverse complement strand
CATTATATTAGTAATGTCGATAGCAGTAGTATAAATAGTCTTTTAAATACAATACCATTGAAAAATACAATTTGTATAGTTAGCTCAAAGTCTTTTTCAACCATTGAGACCATGACTAATGCTGCCACAATTAGACAATCATTAAATGAAGCTATTGGCAGTGATGCTGCAATGGCAAGAATGTTTGCTGTGACAGCAAATGAGGCTAAAGCACAAAAAAATGGCTATCCTAAGGAAAATATTTTCAAGCTATGGGATTGGGTTGGTGGCCGATATTCTTTATGGTCAGCAGTTGGGTTGCCTATTGCTTTGGCCGTTGGAATGGATAATTTCAGAGAGTTATTAGCTGGAGCATATGATGCTGACTTGCATTTTGCAAGGACCAAGCTTAATGATAATATTCCTGTTTTAATGGCATTAATTGGTATTTGGAATAGTAATTTTTTAAATTATAAAACACTTGCAGTTATTCCATATTATGATGGCTTGGCAAAATTACCTAACTATTTGCAACAACTAGAAATGGAAAGTAATGGTAAGTGTGCACGCTATGATCATGGTCCTGTAAATTATGATACCTGCCCTGTTGTTTGGGGTGGGGTTGGTTGCGATGGTCAACATGCATACATGCAAATGCTACATCAAGGTACTCAAACTGTACCAGTAGATTTTATTGTACCTGTTGAATCAAGTGAAAGCACTCAGGATAAAATCCGGTTGGCCAGCGCTCTAGCACAAGCAAAAGCGTTAATGGATGGTACTACGTTGTCAGTTAATAATAATCTTGATGCTGCTAAAGTATGTCCCGGGAATAAACCAAGCACTACTTTTGTATTTAACAGCATGACTCCGAGAAATTTAGGCAGACTTATAGCTTTTTATGAGCATAAAGTTTTCGTACAAGGTGCTATTTGGCAAATAGAGAGTTTTGATCAATGGGGGGTGGAGCTAGGAAAAAAATTAGCCAATAGCTTATTGCCAGTCTTTGATGAATCTTCTATACCAGAAAATCTTGATAGTTCTACAGCAGGGCTTTTAGACTACATATTTAGTCATAGTAGTTGAATAGTTATTTTTAAAATTTATAGGTAGAGGATAGAATGCGCACATCTGATATACGCAAATTATTTTTAGAGTATTTTAAAGGGCACCACCATAGCGTGGTACCTGGCTCATCCTTAGTTCCCATTAATGATCCGACTTTATTATTCATAAATGCTGGTATGGTGCAGTTTAAAGATACCTTCTTAGGTCAAGATGAACGCCCATATTCTAGAGCTACTAGCTGTCAGCCATGCTTGCGTGCTGGTGGCAAACATAACGATTTAGAGAATGTTGGTTATACGGCAAGACATCATACTTTTTTTGAAATGCTTGGAAATTTTAGTTTTGGTGATTATTTTAAAGAAGATGCAATTAAATTTGCTTGGGAATTTATCACCAAGACACTAAAATTGCCAAAAGATAAGCTGTGGATCACTGTTTACGAAGAAGACAGTGATGCTGAAAGAATATGGTTAGAAGATATTGGCATAGATCAAGATAGATTGAGTCGTTGTGGAGCTAAAGATAATTTTTGGTCTATGGGAGATGTTGGTCCCTGTGGTCCATGTAGTGAAATTTTCTACGATCATGGTGAACATATAGCTGGTGGTCCACCTGGAAGTCCAGATGAAGATGGGGATAGATATGTAGAAATCTGGAACCTGGTTTTCATGCAATACAATAGGGATAAAAGTGGGAATTTAACGCCACTTCCCAAGCCATCTGTAGATACAGGAATGGGGCTTGAACGAGTTGCTGCCGTTATGCAAGGGGTAACTAATAACTATGATATTGATTTATTTAAAGAGCTAATTAGTGGTATTGCTGAAGAAATTAGTGTGAAGGATACTACAAGTGTTTCATTACGAGTAATAGCTGATCATCTTCGTTCTTGTAGTTTTCTTATCGTAGATGGGGTTCTACCAAGTAACGAAGGCCGCGGTTATGTTTTACGGAGAATCATACGTAGAGCAATAAGACATGGAAATAAGCTAGGTGTTCAAGGTGAATTTTTCAATAAATTAGTACCAATCCTTGTAGATATAATGGGGCGTGATTATCCTAAATTAGTTGAATGCCAAAATGAAATAATTAATACATTTGTACAAGAAGAGAAGCAATTTGCACGAACTATTGAACAAGGTATGCAAATTTTAAATAAAGTATTAGAAGGAGCATCTTCGGAAATATCTGGTGAAATAGCATTTATGCTTTATGATACTTATGGATTTCCTGTAGATCTTACTGCGGATGTGGCTCGTGAGCATGAACTTAGTGTGAACATAGAAGAATTTACTGCCATGATGCAGAAACAAAAAGATATGGCAAGAAGTGCGAATACTTTTTCTGCTAAGGAGCAACTAGCAACTAAAACATCTAGTGAGTTTCAAGGTTATAAGAAGAATATTACTGAAACGACCGTTGCTGAGATATTTATAGCTGAGAAATCATGCGTTAGTATTCACCAGGGAGATAAAGGAGTCTTGATTTTATCAGCAAGCTCTTTTTATGCAGAATCTGGTGGTCAAGTTGGTGATATAGGTACAATACATGTTGGTGAGAATAAATTTACGGTAACTGATACACAAAAATCTCGCAATGCTATTTTACATATAGGTATGGTTAGCCAGGGTGAATTTAAAGTTGGCCAAAAAGTTAGTGCTGAACATAATTTGGAAAATAGAGACTCTATCAGGAGAAATCATTCTGCTACACATTTATTGCATGCAGCATTACGGAAAATTTTAGGAGAGCATGTATTTCAAAAGGGCTCTATTGTTGATTCAAATAGATTGCGCTTTGATTTTTCTAATCCTAATCCTGTTAGCAAAAAACAGCTAGATGATATACAGGACATGGTTAATGAGCATGTTTTAGCAAACACATTAATTAATACAGACGTAATGTCATTTGATGATGCTAAATTGTCTGGAGCAATGGCTCTATTTGGCGAAAAATATGATACCGACGTGCGTGTGCTTAGTATGGGTAAAGATAAATTTTCAGTGGAGCTCTGTGGAGGCACTCATGCTCAAAGAACTGGTGACATAGGTTTTTGCAAGATAACATCAGAATCTGGTGTTGCTTCTGGTGTAAGAAGAATTGAGGCGATTACAGGTGTGAAGGCTCAAGAGTTTGTATTAGACTCAATAAATAACCTAGAGTACCTTGCTAAATTACTAAAAACTAAGCCAGGGAATGCACGGCAAAAACTAGAACAAGTACTTGAGCATAATAAGGTACAAGAGAAAACAATAAATAAATTACAAAAACAACTATTATCAGGCGGTGCATCTAATGATGTTGAGTCGAAAATCAAACAAGTTGTTGGTGTTAAAGTATTGGTTGATATTCTTCCTGTGGGTGATGTGAAAACGTTACGAGAAACTGTTGATAGTTATAAAAATAAATTTAAACCTGCGGTGGTAGTACTAGCCTTAGTTAATGAAGATAAAGTTAATATTGCTGTTGGTGTTACCAAAGATCTAACTGATAAGCTCAATGCTGGCAAGTTGGCAAACTTTGTTGCAGAGAAAATTGATGGTAAGGGTGGTGGCCGAAACGATATGGCAATGGCTGGAGGAAATTCGCCACAAAAGCTAGCTACAGCAATGGATTCGGTTTATGATTGGGTTAGTAATAGTTTAAGTTAAGCCATGGGCTAATTAATATGGGACTTTTAATACTAAAATTTGGTGGAACTTCAGTTGCTAACGTTGATTACATTAGTAAAGTTGCAAATATAGTTTCTGATTGTCATAAAAAGGGCAATAAAATTATTGTGGTTGTTTCTGCAATGGCTGGTGATACTAATAGACTTGAATCTTTAGCAAAAGGTGTTAGTTCACTGCCAAATTCTAGAGAGCTTGATATGTTACTAGCTTCTGGAGAGCAAGTAACAATATCACTTTTAGCTATGAGTCTTATAGACAAAGGGATCCAAGCTCGATCTATGCTAGGCTCACAAGTGCCTATTTTAACTAATGCTGTACACAATAAAGCTAGGATCCAGAGTATAAACGCAGAGATGCTACATGGGCACTTAAACTCCGGTGAGGTCGTGATCATTGCTGGATTTCAAGGAATAACCCCTGATGGTGAAATAACTACACTAGGGCGTGGTGGCTCAGATACTACGGCTGTAGCCATTGCTGCGGCTTTGAAGGCAGATGAGTGCAGAATCTATACTGATGTTGATGGAGTTTATACTACTGATCCAAAGCTAGTCCCTACTGCAAGGCGTATGAACAAGGTGACTTTTGAAGAGATGTTAGAGCTTTCAAGCCTCGGTGCAAAAGTATTGCAAATAAGAGCAGTGGAGCTTGCTGGGAGATATAGCGTTCCTCTTAGAGTTTTATCTACATTCACCTCAGATTCTAATGGAACATTGATTACATATGAGGACAAAGCAATGGAAGAGCAAGTTGTTGCTGGGATAGCATTTAGTCGTGATGAGGCAAAGGTAGTAATTAGGGGTGTTCCAGATACCCCTGGATTTGCTGGAAAAATTTTACAGTCAATATCTCATGCCCATATTGAAGTAGATATGATTATTCAAAATGTGTCTATGGATGGGACCACAGATTTTACTTTTACTGTTCACTCAGATGATTTAGAGAAGACAAGGGTTATAGTAGAAGGTATTGCGAAAGAATTGAAAGTAGCGAGTGTGAGCACTAACGATAAAATTGCTAAATTATCCTTAGTTGGTGTAGGAATGAGGTCACACTCAGGTATTGCTAGTAGAATGTTTGTCGCGCTAGGTCAAGAGGGTGTCAATATCCAACTTATTTCAACATCAGAAATTAAGATATCTGTCTTAATTGATGAGAAATACCTTGAATTAGGTGTAAGGGCACTGCATGAAGAATTCAAACTATCTGAAGATTCTAGCCTTAAAGCTGTAAGCTAAATCTTTATTTTCATTTTTTGCTAAATATTTTTTGACTTTTAACGATAAAAAGTGTGGAATAGGCGTTTTTATTTGGCCTACATCAATCCGTGTGTGTGGGGCAAAGGAATGCATAATTTACAATTATAAAGTCTCGGAGATTTAGCATGTTAATTCTAACAAGAAGGGTTGGGGAAACTTTAATAGTAGGTGATGATGTAAATATCACTGTGTTAGGGGTTAAGGGAAATCAAGTTAGAATAGGTGTTAATGCACCTAAAGAGATTTCTGTTCACAGGGAGGAGATATATCAACGCATACAGCGTGAGAAACTTGATAAACTTGCTGAGTGTGAAGCTAAGGATGAAGCTAAAGACTCGTCAGCAGAGTAAGCTCATTTATGAAGTCAAGATGAAGCTTAAGGCAGATCAGCAGAGCAAGCCAATTTAGGAAGCTTAACGTTTATCAGCATAGTAGTTAATTATAGAAATAAATACTAATATAAATTGCTGATCATACTAGCGAAAAGGCTCTCTATTTGGTAGAATCTACGAACTCAAAGTGGAGAGATGGCCGAGCGGCTGAAGGCGCTCCCCTGCTAAGGGAGTATGGGGTGATGAACTCCATCGAGGGTTCGAATCCCTCTCTCTCCGCCAATTTTAAGTGGTGTATTTTTTAGAATTATAATAACGCCACATATTCCTAGTATTAATAGGCTTTAGTACATTTTCATTACTCAGTAGATGTGCTTATAGAGTCGCAAAATATTCTAAACTATCCATTTTTCTTTTCAATTTTTCCTTATATGCGCGTATTGGTACTAAGGTACACATCTTTACTAGAACTTCACAATTTGGTTATTTAAAGTATTGTACTTTGAAGTAGGGTTGCTCTGTATTCATAGAAAGGTAAATCTTTTGACTTCTATTTTTCATTTTAGTAAACCTGCATATAATATGTATGGCATAACTGTATTTCACTGGAGTATATAATGTGGACAAGAAAATATAGTAAGTTTTATTCAAATGTTTCTCCTGAAGCAATTTGGAGGATATGGGTAGATATCAATAATTGGGTCAATTGGCATGGGGACTTGGATTATTGCAAGCTTGAAGGAGAGTTCCAAGTTGGTAATCATTTTATGCTCAAGCCAAAAGGTGTGCCAGCAGTAAAGATTATGCTGACAGAAATTAATAAGATGCAGAGTTTTACAGATTGCACAAAATTTTTTGGTGCAAAGATGTATGATACTCATAGTATGGAAGTTAAAGGTGATGGCGTACTTCTGTCTAATAAGCTCTTGGTTACAGGACCTTTAAAAAGGCTTTGGATTAATCTTGTAGCACAGAATGTAGCAGATACTGTTCCAGATGAAATGGATTCTTTGGTTAATTTAGCTAGAAAATAAGGTTTAAAGATATGGCGAATCCTCCATTTGGGTTTGATACAGCTGAAGATAGCCCTGGTTTTTTGTTATGGCAAACAACTATTTCTTGGCAGCGCTTGATTAAAAAAGCTTTGGAGTTACATGGTATTTCTCATGCTCAGTTTGTCATTATGGCTATCTTGCTTTGGAGTCAAGGAGATAAGAAAGACGTTGCCCAGATTGATATTATTAGAATGTCTAAATTAGATAAGATGACGGTTTCAAAGTCATTGAAAAAACTGGTTGTTATGAATTTAGTAGAGAGACATGAAAACCAAGAAGATACCCGCTCTAAATCAGTGCAATTAACAAAATCTGGAGTGGATTTAGTTAAGAAGTTAGTGCCTATTGTCGAGGGGATAGATGCTGATTTTTTTGGCCAACTACAAAATAAAGAAGAAAAAACTCTAATCACATTTTTACAAAAATTGATAGTAACAGAGCATGTTAACAAAACATAAATAATGAATTTTTTTCAGGAAGAGGTTCATTGAGATTTGAAATATCCCTACCTATGTCTTAACGCTGCATTGTGTTTAAGATTTAGGAACTGCATTTTACCCAGTTAATACCGATACTTTAAATATGAGCCCTATTCATATAGGAAAAATTTATTATCAATCTAGACATCTTGTTTAGCTAATAAGAACTATTTTTTTTCATTATCTCGTCATAAGGACATTGTTTAGCAGTATGGACAATATCTAGTACTATAATATTGTCCGCATGCTGTATTGTTGATAATCTATGTGCAATTACTATAGTTATTATGCCTTTTGAAACCTTCATACGACATTTTTGAATATTTTTTTCCGTGATTACATCTAAAGCTGATGTGGCTTTATCAAATATAATTATTCAAGGTTTGCGAACCAACATTCTAGCTATTGCTACACGTTGCCTTTAACTTACAGATAATTGTAAACCGTATTCACCGATAGGCGTATCTAGTCCTTGGGGCATTTTTTGATTCAGATTATCAAATTTCACAGATCTAATAATTGTACTTAGCTCTGTATCACTTACAGTATAACCAGCATAGCAAATATTATATCTGAAGGTATCGTTAAACATTATTGTATCTTGAGGAACAAGACCCAGAGTATTACGCAATGATTTTTTAGTAATATTGCTGATTTTATGCTGTTCAATAGTAATCTTACTGCTATCTAGATCAAATAATAGATTTACCTGAACCACTGTGTCCAACTATAGCGGTTGTTGTTCTGGGTTTAGCAGCAAAACTTAAGTTTTCTAAAATTTACCGTGAATCATTATAACTAAACGATACATTCTCAAACTCTCAACCACTAATATAGGTTGGTGGTTGAGAGTTTGTATGGTCTTTAATTTTAATTGGTTACTTGCTGTAATGCTACTGAGTGTGATAACTCTGATAGTGATGAAACCGTGAGGCGAATAAGACCTGTAATTGTATTGAGAATACAAAACCACATATTCCTATTGTGCCTTTGAGGACTTGCTTACCAACTATGAAATTTATAGTTGGTAATCCTATTCCAAGGAGTACGACTTGGCTTACAGTAGCAATAGTTTCTATCCAAAATATTTTCATGTGCACTTTCTCTCTCTTGCGAATGAGAGTTGAAGCTATATCTGATTAAAATTTCTCAGAAACTGAAAATTTCACATTTTCACTATTAAGCAAACTGTCAACTATACGTTTATCTACAGCCATGTTCATATATTGATATTTATATACAGATAAGGAATAATTAGTTATTGCTGTTGACATAGGCTTGAAAAAAGATATTTCTCGAAACTTTTTACAACACTTTGCTGTGCTCCAACATAGACCATAAGCAAATAATAAAATAGTGATATATAAAAGTCTTAACTGGAGTAATCAGCCAGGTTATTTATTACGTTTTTAAATATTATTGAAATGGTAAGGTTTAATGTAATGGTTGAAAACATTAATAATATAGCCAATATAATATTCCTTTTATGCCTGAGGTTTTTGTTGCGTCATATATAGTGGAAAATAATTTTAAGATTTTCATGTATAGTAATCATTTAGCCATCTTGTGTTGGTGCTATTCTAATAGCTCTGCAGTGGCTGCAACACATTTTAATATTTCATCTTTACCAATAATACCAACAAGGGTCTCATCATTGTAAATAAGAGCATAGTCGGCAGAGGCTGTATTTATCTTACAAACAACATCAGTTAACAGCTCATTGGCATTTAATTTAATAATTTGACGATTAATTGAGTCTGTTAAATTAGACTTAATATATCTGGGGTTAATAATACCAGTGTGATTTCCAGAATCCTCTACAACAGTTAAAGTTTTTATATTCATATCATTAAGTCTATTTTCATCAAAAATACAAAAATTGTTAGTCATCATATTAGATGCATGTGTTGCCATGGCAATGCTAGCCTGCAGACCCTCTGGGGCAACTTCATTTCGACGTGAAAGTTTTAGAGTGTAAACGCTATCATTAGACATAGTTTTGCGAATGAAATATGAAGATGCAACTGTAATTAGTACTGGTAATGATGCATTCATGTCATTAGTCATTTCTACTACCATAACAATTGCTGTCATTACAGCTCCAGTTGTTCCGCTAATCATACCTGCCATGCCAGCAATACCTAGAATTACTGGATTTATATCTAAACTAGGAAATATATTATTTATAAGCATACCAAATACACCACCAGAGGCTGCTCCAATGTATAGTGCAGGTGAAAAAATACCCCCAGAGCCACCAGAGCCAAGAGTTAGGCATGTAGCAAGGAGCTTTAAGGCTATCAATAAGAGTAGAAATTTTGGATCTGATAATACACCAGTTAGAACATCAACGATGGTTGCATAGCCAACACCCTGTACATAATAATGTCCAGTTTTTTCAACTAACACATACATTAAGATCCCCATACAAAGCATTCCTAAGGTATGGCGTGTATAATAGTTCCCAGGAATTTTGGCAAACATATCTTCAGACCAGTACAAGCCCCGAATAAATACAATAGAAACCAGCCCTAAAATCATGCCAAATATAATGAAAATGAGTAATTCGCTTGCTTGCATGACATGAAAGCTTGGAATAGCTAATTTTGGTAAATAGAATGAAGGAATTATGCCAAGGAATATCCTGCCGATATAAGTAGCTATAGCCACTGATATTGTAACTAGAAAGATACTATATGCACTGGATGAGACTAACATTAATTCTATCCCAAAAGCTAAGGCACCAACTGGAGTATTAAATGTACCAGCAATACCAGCTGCAGCTCCTGCTGCAACTAAAATGGCTCTTTGCTTTGATGGCATGTTAATGATAGTTCCCATGACTGAGCCAAAAGTAGAGCCTATTTGTACAATAGGTCCCTCACGCCCAACAGAGCCACCTGTACCAATAGAAATGGCAGATGCTAGTGATTTGACCATAGCAACCATGGGTTTTATTTTACTTTCTCTTAAGTAGATTGCTTCCATTACTTCTGGTACACCATGACCTTTAGCTTCGGGCGCGAAATTTTTAACTAAATATGAGACAAATAATGCACCAATAACTGGAACAATTATGATCCAGGCTCCTAAAGGGCTTGGTGAAGTATGAATGTTAGCATTATAGTCAGGATCTAAAGTGCCTAAAAAAGTTAGATTGTGGATAATACCAATAAGGTAACGAAACAGTACGGCTCCAAACCCAGCTACTACGCCAACTAATGCAGCAATAATGAACATTGTGAAAATGTTACGTTTGACTTCGTTATTTGTCGTAGTATCCATACTTAACCTATGCCAATTAAATTCAACTTCTTATATTGTAGCAAAAAGTAGTACAAACAGTCGTATGCAGTAGTTGAGGAACTGAATTGGTGGATGGAGCTTATTTTACAACTAAACTGTTTTATTTTAGTTAGTGAGAAACAATTTAAATGTCAGAGATATTCAGGACTTAGTATCGATGAGCAAGAATTTTTCTTAGGAGGTTTTGTTAAACATATGATTATGAATTGTTAGATGAAATATGTAGAGAGAGAGCATGTTGAGGTAATCTATAAATTGTTTTTCTGATTAATATCACTGGCACGCTCAGGTTTATGATATAAAAATCCTTGAGCAAACTCGACGCCTAAGTCTTTCAAAAAATCTTCAACTTCTTTGGTTTCAACATGTTTGACAATCAATATTAAGTTCATAGATCTTGTAGCTGATATTATGCCTTTAATAAAATCAATCATCTCCTTTTCTTTCATTGTATCATTCAGACTGTTGTAATTTATTTTAACGCCAGTAAATGGGGATGATGCTATTTGACGTAAGCATGCACTAGGTAGGCCAAAATCATCTAAATACAACTTAATATTATTATCATGTAGCATATGTAAATGATCTTTTATAGCTTCAAAGTCATCATTTAAGGTTTTTTGTGAAATATCCAAGCACATGTTTAAATCTTTATATTCAGGGGCCTGGGTTGTTTTAATTATTCCGTCAATAAAATATTTACTTCGTAGTTGTTTTGTGGAAATGTTAATGTGACATTGGCCTGGATTTATTTTTTGGTCATGCCAAGACTGAAATTTTTCAGCTGCATCATTTAAAATGAATTCACCAAGTTCCATTATTACATTTGCAGACTCTGCAGCTGTAATAAACTCCTCACAGCCAACCTCACCAAGTTGATGGTTATTCCAGCGTGTATATACTTCTTTACCAATCTCTTTACCATTAGTAATATTATATATGTTTTGAAACATTAAATAAATTTCATTTTTCCCTAGAGCCGATTTAAGTTCATTGATAAGAAGAAAGTTATAATTGTATGATTTATTCAACTCTTCTGAATAAAATTGAAAATTATTTTTCCCACAATCTTTAGCTTTGTACATGGCAATGTCGGCACTTTTTTCTAAAGATATAATATCTTCACCTGCATGTGGATAGCAAGCAATGCCAATGCTGCATCCAACATTAACATGTTTGTCTTTAATGATAATTGTCTTTTCTAGGCATGCAATTAAACGCTCAGCTACGATAGCTGCATCTTTGTAATCATTAACTTCATCGATAATGATAGCAAATTCATCCCCACCCATTCTAGCTAAAAATTTTGGATCATCTAGATCTATGGGCTTTATCGTGCCAGGGTTATGTAGTGTGTCACATTCACGTAATATTGAGGTGAAAGAGGTGGTTACATATTTTAGTAAATCATCACCAACGTCATGCCCAAGAGTATCATTAACATATTTGAAATTATCTAAATCAATGAATAACAAAGCCATGAATGAATTGTTTCTTTTTGCTCTGGAAATTGACGATATGAATTTGCTTTCAAAAAGCATTCTGTTTGGTGCTTGTGTTAATGGGTCATATGAGGATAAAGTTTTTAATTTATCTGATATATCTACTAATTTTGAACGCATATGAGAAATACGTTGCATAGCTTTTATTTTTGCTGAAATAGTAATGTCACTACAAGGTTTTAGCAAGTAGTCATCTCCACCAGCATCAACACCTTTCTTTATATATTCATCATCAACTCTAGCACTTAAAAAAATAATTGGAATCCAATTTTTTTCTATGGCCCTTATTTCTTTGGCAATTTGAAAGCCATCAACTTCTTCGTCCATAACTACATCAAGAATAATAAGGTCAGGATTTTCATTTGTGTATAACTCAAGAATACTATGAACATCTAATGTTGAAACAACCTCGTGACCTAGTTTTACTAGCACATGTTTTAAGGTCAAAAGAGAGGTTTTTGAATCATCGGCAATAAGTACTTTCATTTTGATGTAGGTCCCAATTATAGTTTTTGTTTACCTATAATAGGTTAGCATAATCACCTTCAAGGAAGAGCTAGATAATCTATATTTACTAGTATTCAGGTGGAATGAATGTTATGAAACTTCAATATTTGAAAACTTTGGTAGAAAATCAAGATATATTAATAAATGTAATGGATGTGGAAATTATTTCACAGCTAGCGATGGTGTACGCCATTCCTGGGAATGAATTTGCCATTGAAGGAGCCATGAATTATCGTGGTAAAAGTGTCCCGGTAGTCTCATTAACCCGATTGTTAGAACTTAATACCGAGCCTAAATATTCTGAAGAAGATGATATGGTTGTGTGTACAGTCAATAATGAATCAGTTTGTTTGCTAGTAAATGAAACTGTAGATGTTGTTTCAAAAGATACTAATGAAATTCAAATGGTTGAGAATAGCTATGATGGGGTGGTGAAAGGAATGTATATTTATGGTGAAAATGACTCATGGGTGTTAGATGTTAAATCTATAGTGATGAATCATAAAAATACTGTGATGATGCGGCTTGACAAATGAATGACTCGGTTGCCATGATAACGAAGTTTGCACTGTCTGAATACGGTATAAAGTTACATGAGCATCAAATTAACAAAATAGAGCATAGTCTTAAATGTTATATGGCAGGTCATAATGTAATTTTGGAATTGAATTTCATAAAAAACAAGCTGCAAGAAAGAGACCCCGAATTTTTAAAATTTATAACAGACATTATAACGATAAATGAAAGTTATTTTTTTCGTGACGTATCTCTTTTCATGTCATTAAAAAGCAGAATTCTCCCTGAGCTTTTAAAAAGAAAGAATGAAACTGCACATAAAGTGATTAATATTTGGAGCGTTGGCTCATCTTATGGACAGGAGATATTTTCTATTTTAATCATGTTGGAGGAGCTGTTAAATGGTGACGATACCTATATTTTAAATCTTCATGGCACTGATGTTAGTGCTGAATGTGTTAAAGCTGCACAAAAGGGAGAATATTCAAAGTTTGCATTTAGAGCGACAGAGCAAAGCATTGTTGACAAATACTTTACGCCAATAAAGACTAATAGAATGATGTTTAAAATTAATTCCAGACTTATAAGAAAAGTAAATTTTACTGAGGGTGATATTGCCGACTTGCAAATAAACATGAATTTCTGGGATATAATTATTTGTCGCAATGTGTTCATTTACTTAGAAGAAAATATTGTAAATAAGGCAGTATTGAATTTTCATGAGAGTCTGAGTCAAAATGGAATAATGATCCTTGGCCCGTCTGACTTCATTAATCACAAAGGTGATTTTGTTACACAGACTATTAATGGATACCTATGTTATTTGAAAGATCCTGAACCAGTAATTAATTTAACATCTAATGTTCGTGTATCCACTAAAATTCAACCTGAAGTAAAGGTACCTAAGAAACCAAAGCAATCATATGTGTTAAAACAAGAAGGTAAAGCTGAGGCTTTGGGTAAGATAAAGGAAATGCTTAAACTTAAGAATTATCATGGTGTTTTGGCTCAGGTCAATAAATGTGATGACAAATTCGTTGCATCGTTGATTATACTTCAATGTAGAGCAGAAGCTCTATTAGGTGTTGGGGATCCTAATGGAGCGTATGAATATATTGTCAAGGCCATATGTCTAGATAAATTAAACCAAAAATCATACCTACTAAGAGGTTTGACTGAAATGGAAATGGGGAGATTACAAAATTCTGAATTGTCTTTTCGGAAAACTATAGCAATAGATGAGACCTGTATAGAAGCATACTGTTTTTTAGGAATGATTTTGAAAATGCAAAAAGAAAATGAAAAGTCATGCAGGAAATTTAATGTGATACTGGAAATAATTAATGATGTGAATGATTTTAAATTATTTTTTTTAGATATGACGGAAAATGAATTTAGGATTATGGTTGAAAGTGAATTGAGAGTAATTAGAACATAAGCCTTATAAACAGTCTGCAAGATATGGATTTGAAAGTTTTGCGAAAACGAGCAGATGCTCTTGCAGCAAATAATCATATTGAGCGTGATAAACAAGATGGATGTAAATTAATGAGTGTGTTTCTCATTGGTGAAAACAGTAAGTTTGGGATTGAAATTGATAAAATACAAGCTGTTGCTTTAAATACATTCATTACTGAAGTGCCAAATACTCCCGGCTATATTTTAGGTGTCACTTACTTCCAGGGTGAAATAATAACTATACTTAATACAGCAAAGTTTTTCAATATAAAAAAAGTAAATAAGGATTTTGAATATAGGGTCATTATAGATACATCTGGTGGCAAAATAGCAATTATGGCTGATGAAATATTAGACTTGCAATATTACTTAATAAACCCATCTGAAACCTTGATTGACAAAAAATATGTTGAATATACTAAAGGTATTCATAATGGGGACACTATAATTTTAGATGCTACGCGGATTATTAAGGATGAAAAATTGATTTTGGAGAATGATAATGACTGAAGATGTAACTGTATTGAGATTTACAATTGCTAAAAAAATAATGTTGGGCTTTGTTGCTATATTAGCAATATTAATTTTATCAGTATCAGTTACGATGAAAGAAATGCTTGAGATGGAGCATTTTTTCGGGGGTTTATAGCTAAGGGATTTACAATCTTTGGAGGCAATGGAAGAATTAAATTCTGAGGTGCTTGGTAGCACGATAAATATTGAGAATTACATTATATTTAAAGATCATAAATATATTGAAATGAATGTCAAACTTTGGAAGTTGATGGATGCGAATATTGAAAAGTTTGATGCAAAACTAGGGCTATGGGAAAATAAAGAGTTAAATTTTTCCTGGAATGAAGTGAAAAAAGAAATAGAAAATATTAGATCTAAACAATTGGTAATTGAAAAATTGATATACAATAATGAAATTGAATTAGCTATCGCTGAATTGGAAGAAAACATTATGCCGACATTGAACCATGTGGAGATGTTAATTGGAGAGACCATTGTTCATGGTGATGATTCCTCAGGCCATGGAATTTTGAAAATTATAAGTGAAAGTATTGAAAAGGATATGAAGGTTATTAAGGAAGATTTATTTATTTTGCATTATTTTTTGTTGATGATTTCAGCTATTTCAGTCGTGGTTGTTGTGATGATTACAATTTTCACAAATAGGAAAGTTATTTTACCTATTAAAAAAAGTATCACTATTGCCAGAAAAATTGCTGAGGGTGAGAGACACTTGGCTATAGAAACCAAAGGTAATGATGAAATTACAGACTTGTTGAAAACATTTATAATAATGCAAGAGTCAATTAAAACAAGCGAGGATTCTTTACAAAACAGTGAATACCAAATCAAAAAAACTTTAGAGTCTTTGAAAAGTAGAGTTAATGAATATGCTTCAGTAGTTAAAAAAGTTTCTGAGGGAGATTTAACTGTAAAAATCGAAATGGCATCTACAGATGATTTATCCATGCTAGATGATTTGTTTATACTAGGTGAAGATTTGAATAAAATGAGGATGTCACTTGTAAATTCAAGTATGAATACGCTATCAATTACAGGAACAATTTCATCAAGTATGGAGCAACTTGAGGCTATGTCTATCACTTTGGCCGCAAGCTCAGCAGAGCAATCTAGTGCAGTATCTGAGACTACAAGTGTGATTGATGAAATAAAAGCAACATCTCTGCAGACGTTAGATAAAGCTAGTGCTCTTGGTGAACTGGCTGAAAAAACTCATTCTGAAGGTGAAAGAGGATTGGAGGCTATTACCAGTACAATCAATGGAATAAAAAATTTAAAAGGGACTATGGATGGAATAGCTACTACAATTTTAACATTAAGCGGAAAAACCCAACAGATTGGAAGTATTACCGAAACTGTAAGTAACCTATCAAAACAATCTAAACTTTTAGCTTTGAATGCTTCAATTGAGGCAGCTAAAGCTGGTGAGGCTGGCAAAGGGTTTGCTGTAGTTGCGAGTGAGGTGAAACATCTTGCAGAACAATCACAGCAGGCTACCGAAAATGTGCAAATAATTTTACAAGATATTAAACAGGCGGCTGAGCGAGCAGTTATTGCAACTGAGGAAGGTAGTAATGGGGTTAAGAACAATCTTGAGCAAGTTGAAGCAACGGGGAGTATTATTGAGCGTCTTGCTGATGTGATAAGACAGAGCTCGATGTCATCACAACAAATAGTTTCAGCTATAAGGCAAGAATTTGCAGGAATTGAGCAAATGACAGAGAGTATGGGAGCTATCGAGCAATCTACCAATGATTTTGTATCTGCCACTGAGCAGACACGACAGTCTATAGAGGCATTAACTATTGTTGGCGACTCTTTGAAAGATAGTGTAAGTGGTTATAAGTTGCCAAAAGGAGAGTAGCTCCAATGGAATTTGATGATGACATGTATGAAGAGTTGCTAGAGACCTTTTCTGTTGAGCTGAAAGAGGAATGTGAGAGTTTAACTAGCCTCTTTTTAGAGCTTGAAAATACAGAGGATAAGAAACATCTTGGAGATTTACTTAAAAAAATATTTCGTACAGCTCATAACATTAAAGGTGCAGCAGCTAGCGTTTCAATAGATAAAATAGTGGACATATCTCATAAATTAGAAGATATGTTCGCTAAATTCAAGAAGGACATAAGTAAGCCAACCAGGGATGAGATTGATTCATATCTTGAGATGGTCGATGATATGCGTAAAGCGTTTAATGATTTTATTAACTTGCGTATTGAAAGTAAGGATGAAAAAATAACTGAAGTTCAAAGTGAACACTCGATCACTGTCGCTGATAGTGAAAGTGTTGAACATTACAGCACAACTTCTGATGATGATGTCTATATAAAAGTAAAAACAAAAACAATTCAACAAGCTAATGTAAAGGTTGATGATGTATTCATGAGCCATATGAAAATGCAAAACATCATTGCTCTTTTAGGAGAGCAGAAAAGTGAAATTGATTTTGTTCTTCGTGAAAATTCAAATGACTCAAATAACAAAATTAATATTAAGGAAGTTAAAGATGGAGTTAAACGCTTAGGAGAGAGTGTTTGTGAAATTCAAAATGAAATGAAGGAGGTATGCAGTACATTTTTGCTTCAAAGTGCCACACTACAAGAAGTCTTGCGCAGCATGCGGTTAGTACCAATAACGACAACTTTAATGTCTTTACAGCGCATTGTCCGTGATACTGCTAAAAATTTAGGGAAAGAAATTAATTTCAACATTGAGAATACAAATATTGAAGTTGACAAGTTGATCTTAGAGAAACTCAAAGATCCATTAACTCATATAGTTAGAAATGCTGTTGATCATGGTGTTGAATCAACAAATGAGCGGATGGTTGCAGGAAAGAGCGCAACTGGGAATATATCCATATCAGCAAAAAGTTTTGGTGGTTCAATTGAGGTTAGAGTGAAAGATGATGGTAGGGGAGTTAATGTTGAAACGATAAAGGAAATAGCTATTAAGAAAGGGTTGATTTCAGTTGGCTATTCTGAGAGTTTAACCAACGATAGTGCAATAGATTTATTGTTCATCCCTGGGTTTTCAACAAAAGAGACAGTTAGTAATGTGTCTGGCCGTGGTGTGGGCATGGATGTAGTACGTTCGAATGTGGAAAGCATTAAAGGAAGCGTATCTATAGAGAGTGTCCTTGATGAAGGTACTACTTGTATCTTAAATGTTCCGCTAACCTTGGCAACTGAACGTGGAGTTTTAGTTAAGGTAGACAATACAAGTTATATTATACCATCATTATTGTTAAGTAATATAATGTTGATTAAGGTTAGTGATATAAAAGCCATTGATAATGGTGAAATATATATGATGGGTTCTGAATTAATTACAGTGTTTTCTTTGTCAAATATTCTTGGAGAAAATCTAAAAGACAAAGAGTCGACAGAAACTGAGTTATACGGAGTATTACTGCAAAGAATGAACAAAAAGATTATAATTTTGGTGGATGAGATCTTATCTGAACATGATTGTGTCGTTAAACCATTAGGAACATATTTTAACAATTTCAAATTGGTATCTGGAGGCGTCTTAACAGCTAGAGGAGAGGTGGTTCTTATGCTGGACCCTGGAGCTATTTTCAATATTGTATTTTCGATGAATCAAAGGTTTAATATAAATAAAAGTTCAAATGCAAGTGCAAGTGAGAAAAAAACAAAAATCTTAGTCGTTGATGACTCAATTACAACAAGGACTTTAGAGGTGAATATATTAAATGCAAATGGATATGATGCTGATGGTGCAGTTAATGGAAAAGTAGCATGGGAGAAAATTCGTCATACAAAATATGATGCTATAATCACTGATGTTGAAATGCCTATAATGGACGGTTACGAATTAACAAAAATGATTAAATCTGACAAAAAACTAGGAGTCATACCTGTTATTATGATATCAAGTAATGAGGGTGATGAGTTTAAAGAAAAAGGTGTTGATGTTGGAGTGGATTTATATATTGTGAAAAAACATTTTGATAGTACATCACTTTCAGATGCACTTAATAAGGTTGTGTAGTTATGGCGATAATGAATAAAATAAAAGTTCTTATAGCTGAGGATTCAAAAGTTATTTCAAAAATGCTTATATCATTATTTGATTCAGCAGATGATATTGAAGTTGTGGGATCTGTTCATAATGGTGTTGATGCTGTCGAAATGACTAAAAAATTAAAACCTGACATTGTTACCATGGATATCCATATGCCGCAGATAGACGGATTGGAAGCGACTAAAAAAATAATGTCTGAATGTCCAACACCGATAGTCATTATTAGCTCATATGTTGATGATGACGAGATGAATATAACTTTTGATGCCCTGAATGAGGGAGCATTAGCAGTTTTGGCAAAGCCAAAATATTTTTCTGATGATGGATTTATTAGTGAGGGTATTTCACTACTAGATACGATACGTGCTTTATCTGAAGTTAAAGTAATAACAAGAAGAAAAATAAAAACAGTTGTTTCCATCCCTAAAGTAACTTCTAAAATTAAAACAATAAAGGTTTGTGCTATAGGGGCATCTACTGGTGGCCCTAATGCATTAAATTTGATATTTTCATCACTACCTAAAAAAATAAATTTTCCTATAGTCGTGGTGCAACATATAGCTAGTGGTTTTTTGCCTGGATTAGTCTCTTGGTTAAACTTAAATTCAAAATTACCAATATCAATAATTAATGACGCTATGCACTTAGAGCCTAATCATATATATTTCGCAGGTGAAGGTAAACATTTAGTCCTATATAGTGATAAAAATTCGGTTATAGCAAGGCAATTGAATAGCGATCCTGTTTCCTATTTTCGACCTTCAGTTACTGTGTTATTTGATTCTATCGCTAGAAATTTCGAGCATGGAGCAATGGGGTGTTTGCTGACTGGCATGGGGCTGATGGAGCTGATGGAATAAATACTATGGAAAAAAATGGAGGGTTAACCATGGTTCAGTCGAAAGCTACCTCTGTGGTTTTTGGTATGCCTAAGTCTGCACTAGACTTAAATAGTAACCATCAAATTATGGATATAGACCTAGTGTCTGATTTTATTAGTAATATATCGAAGAGGAGTTTATATGAGCACAAAAATTCTAGTTGTTGATGACAGCTCAACTGCAAGGTTGTTATTGAAGATGTGCTTAAAGAAACTTGGTGATTTTGAAATTCATGAATCTGGTGATCCTAACGCAGCAATTACAATTGCAAAGGAACAATCTCCAGATTTATGTATTTTAGATTATAATATGCCAGATATTGTTGGCACTGACCTTGCCGTTAAAATTAAAGAAGTTTGTCCTAACTCTAAATTCATAATGATGACAGCGAATATGCAACAGGCGGTTGTTGATGAAGCAAAAAGTGTGGGGTTTTCAGCTTTTATTGAAAAGCCAGTTAATGCTGAAAAGGTATGTATAGCCATAGAGAGAGTTTTATAGACTGTGAAAAAATTAACAATTATACAGAAAGATGCCTTGATTGAAATATGTAATGTTGGTATGGCCAAAGCAGCAACACAACTTTCAGTGTTGCTAGATACTAAAATTGAATTGACTATACCAGTAATAGAATTATCTCCAGCAAAAGATTTAATAAGCCAAATAAATTCAGACCCACAAGATAGAATAACTTATGTATCACAAAAAATAAGTGATAGTTTAAAAGGAAGTGCAGTGGTTGCATATAATAGTAATGATTTGTCAGAATCATTATCAAAAATTGTTTTAGGAGGTATCGATTCAGTTCGAGATCAAGAAGCAAGGGCTTGTGAAATTGAAGCTGTAACTGAAATTTCAAATGTAATTATATCATCCTGTATCTCTAGTATTGCTGATTTTTTAACTATGAAAATAGGAATGTCTATTCCTGAATACTCTGAAGATATTTTATCAGAATCAATAGCTCATATGATTGATAATTCAGAGTTGTTATCTGAAAAAACTATTGGTTTCATGACTAAGTTAAAATCAGATGATGCGGGTATTGACGGTGTTCTTATGTTACTGCTTGATTATGTTTCAGTGAATAATCTATTGGAAGCTATAGATGATTTATTTGGGAGCCATGATGGAAGCAATTGACTCTGGTGTAATGCGTGAAATTTGTGATGAATTGCCAATGGGTTTCTTCCTCTTAAATGATGAGAAGGAAATATATTTTTGGAATCATTGGTTAGTTGAAAAAACTGGTATTACTGTAGAACAAGCATTGACTAGTACATTGCCCCAGTTGATTCCAGATGTTGACAGTAGAAGGTTTGACTGGGCTGTTGAAGAAGTTTTGAAAAATAATATTCCACAAGTTATGTCAAATGCCTTAAATGAATATCTTCTTCCCATACACTTAGAAAATAGTGCTTATGATGAAATTCAACATATGCAACAGCAAATAAAAATAATTCCTATTGAGAGAGATGGGAATAGATATGCTGCGGTGATGATTTCAGATATTACAGATTCAGTTTTGCAAAAACAGACTTTAATTAAAATGGCAGTTCGCTTAGAACAAGATAGTTTTCATGATCCTCTTACCAATGCTTATAATAGAAGGTATATGTGGAATTGGTTAGAAAAAAACATGCACCTAGGAGCACGTGAAGGTTTTACTATTGGTTGCTGTGCTTTTGACTTAGATAATTTCAAAAAGGTCAATGATGTTTATGGACATGATCGTGGTGACCAAGTATTAGTGAGTTTTTCAAAATTATTGATGGATAGTAAGAGAGCATCATCATTAATTGTACGTATTGGCGGTGAAGAATTTGCTGCATTATTACCAATGGCAAGTTTACGGGATACTATTTTATATGCTCACAGAGTCAAAGTTACACTTTGCGAGCAGTCTATAGCAGGATTTGAAGTTGGTGAAATTACTACAAGTATGGGATGTTCTGTTTGGATGCCTACAGATGCTGTTTCATGTGATGAGCTACTAAAAAGTGCAGATGAGCTCTTATATCTAGCTAAGGGTGCAGGCAGAAACTGTGTCAAACCAGATTTAACTTAATAGTTTGAATTCTAATTTTATTTTTACAGTGTCTAATTTGACATTAGTCTCGTATTGTTAAATAATCTGCTTCCTACGCGCCCGTAGCTCAGTTGGATTAGAGTACCTGGCTACGAACCAGGTGGTCGGAGGTTCGAATCCTTCCGGGCGCACCATCCAAGACCCTAGTTTTTTTGTCGCATCAAGGCATTGAAAGTAAACCAAGTTAATAATGCTATTATCGAAATGTAAATACCAGGACCAATACCTGGATACTTAGTATTGAGGTGCATACCAATGAAAAGGGCGCTACTACCAAAAATAGCACTGCTGAGGTTCCAAGCAATTGATGATGCTCTAAATCTATATGCTATAGCAAATTCTTTGAAGGTTAGAGTAAACAAGGTTGCTGAGAGTAAGCCATTAACTACAGAATAAGCTAATTGGCTTAGGTACCAATAAAGAGGCTGAGTGGTTGTTGTGGCTAACGTCATTGGTATAGCAAGAATTACAGCCAGGCCCAGACCTATTTTACACATTAATTTACCAGCATTAAATTTATCTGCTATTTTTCCAAAAATTATAATGAATATGGTGGTTAATAATTGCCCCATTGTTACTACTAATGTGACATTGGTTTGTGGATGCTGGGTATTTAGGGTGAAAAAATTTTTATAAAAGACATTGCCTATATAAACCCACACAGAAATCAAAGCTGCAAATAAAAAGACATTAGTGAATGCTAGCCAAAAGGTACTGTTTTTTTGTGTTAATTGTTTTTCCTTACTTTTAAACTCTAGGGATTCCGATAAAGCAAAACGCATTGCAACAGCTAAGAAGCCAAGAATGCCACTTACAGCAAATGGGAGCCTCCAAGCCCAGCTTGGCATTGATGGTAGATTTACGATATAAGAACTAAGGCTTGCGAGTACCATTCCACAAGAGGCGGCGAAGGGAATAAAGGACATATAATAGAATCTATGGTTTTTGAACATTGGCTCTTCTAAGGTCATTATGGCGGCACCAGTAAACTCTCCTGGTAAAGACAAGCATTGCATAGTTCTGATTGTGAAAATGGCCACAGGGGCAAAATAACCAATAGACTGGTATGTTGGCAAGATTGCCATTGATAAACTAGCTAGAGCCATAATTATTAAAGCCCCAAGCATGGCAGATTTTCTGCCAATTTTATCGCCAATGAAACCAAAAATCACGGAGCCCATTGGCCTGGATAAGTAACTAGATATAATTAATAGATATAAATAGTTGTTATTATCTGTTGGGAAGAAATTATGGATGATAATATTTGCCACTTGTATAAAATAAATGAACTCTAACCATTCCAGCAGCGTTCCACTTAAAATTAAACTTAAAAAATACTTATGGTTTTTATTCATGAAGAGTACCTGTTTGGGCAAGGTGTAGCGTGGAAAATATAATCTCAAAAGAGTGTAACATCACCATTTATATTTAAAAAAAATGATAACCTATGCAATAGGAAGGGGACACTCGTATGAGTACTAGAATGGTATCAGTTGATAAACTACTTAGCAACCATGGAATAGTATTCGAAGTGATTGGGGATGAAAGTATGCATAGCATGCATAGTTTAGCAGTAGAGCACCATATAAGTTCCAGCAATATAATTAGGTCTGTAATAGTAACGTATAATAAACAAGAAATAATGCTTATTACATCATTGTCTAGAGTGTTGTGTTATAAAAGCATTTGTAAAGTGTTAGGGGGAGACCCCCTAGATATGTCTACACTAGATATATCATTAAATAAATTACATATCCCACTACCTGAGGCATTTTCTTATCAAGTATATGTTGATAAAGGTATATTTGAGAATATAACAGATGAAAGTATCTATATATCTGGAGGTGATGAGCATGGAGCATTTAAGCTAAAGTCACAAGATTATAAACAATTGATTTCTAAATGTGAGTCTTTAGAGGGAATAGGTGTTTCATTAGAAAAATTAAATTCTATGCAGAGTGAAGAGAATTGTGATAGCACTGATATAACAAAATCTAGATTAAAATCTAGGGTTGATGAAGTCACAGATTTACCTGTTATGCCAGCTATGACAGCAGAACTGCTACGCCTTAGAGTTAATGAAAATAGTACTGCAAAAGATTTATCAATATTAGTTGAGCAAGATCCTGGGTTGTGTGCACAAATTATAAGTTGGGCATGTTCACCATATTATGGATACAAAGGTGATATCGTCTGCATTAAAGATGCCATAGTAAAAGTTTTAGGTTTTGATCTGGTCTTGAATCTAGCCGTAGGGGTATCTGTTGCACGTTCTGTGAATATTTCAGAGGATAATTCACTTATTCTAAAAAGGTTTTGGTTGCATTCAGTGTATTGTGCAACCTTGATGGAGGATTTTAATACAAATCTTACAACAAATAAAAATAGGTTACCTAAAGGGCAGGCATATTTATCCGGGCTACTACATAATTTAGGAGGTTTACTTCTAGTAAGTTTATTTAAAGAGCAGTTTTTTTTACTAAGTAAATCTATATTATTAAATCCAGATGTAGATGTGTGTAGACAAGAACGTAATCTATATGGCCTAGATCATCAACAGTTATGTGGTTGGTTGATGGAAAGTTGGAACATGCCAAATGAAATAATTGCATCAGTTCGCTATCACCATTCTAATGAGTATGATGGTGATCATAGTATTTTGATTAAGAGATTAAGGCTCATTAACCTTGGTCTTAGCAACTATGCCATTGGTGATGAGGTTAATAATACAGTTGAATTTAAAATGCTAATGGATCAATTGCAGCTAGATCCGAAGGGTGTTTCAGATTTATTTGATAAATTTTGGGAAAAAATAGAAAAATTAAATTCAGTAGTGGGAGGTCTTGTTAGAGCTTGACATAGGACATACCTATTTCCAGGTTAAATTGGAGAATGTCCCCACCTTATCTTGTTCGATCGAGTATTATATATGTCTTTGAGCAAGATATTCATGATCTAAATGTGTTTATGAATTTGGCATAGTTGCCATAAATAAATAGGTCATATGATGTATTCTTGTAAACTGAGAAATTTTTTTATACAGATAAAATCTATTCTACAACCAGAAAAGACACTATTCATATTGTATCTCCTATAGCAAATACTAATATAAGTTATGAGGCTATAGGATTTTTCACATGTTAGCTATAATAGTTAGATATATAACGATGCTTATTGTTGCTCTATGTCCAGCAATTGGTAATTCTTTGGGTATTGATCCATTGCTACCAGATTATAGAATTATTATTGATACATCTACTGATGTTGAAACCGATATACTTGATGATATCTGGAAAATTTTGCCATATAAGTTACCAGCAGGATCCGTTGCTGGAGTAATTACTTACTCAGATTTACATTCAACATTTATTGATACTAGTGTGGTAAATAGTAACTGGCGTGAAGAGGCGGCATTACAGAAGTTACCACAACTTAGTGAGCTTAGAGTCAACCTTACTGATTCAATAAGATATACAGCAAGGTATTGGGTTGAAAAGGATAGATCTTATAATCGTAATATTGTTTTGTTTACTTCTGGAAGGTTAACTTCTAGTAAAAGCTCAGATGTAAAACGAGAAATACGAGCAGATTTAATGGAGACAGTAGTACCTTTGTTAAAAGAAAGGGGGGTTATACTAAATATAATCCAAATTGGTAATAATACAGATAGTGATGTTTTATCTAAAGCTGCCAGGTCTACAGGGGGCCAATTCTTTCAAGCAACTGGCGGAAGGCAAGTTTTAGCAAGCTTAAATAATATTTTTAATGATACCTCTAGTTCTAATGGTTCATCTGGTTTGGGAAATAATTATGATAATAATTATTTTACAGTAGAGCATGGCGTGGGAAATATGACTTTGGTTGCAAAAAAAGGTACTGCCACAAGTTTGCTTAAGCTTCAATCTCCATCAGGAAAGGTTTACCAGGCGGATCAAAGAGATAGAGAAATAAGATGGTTTCAAAGTGGTTTGCTGGACTATATTACGGTAGCAAGGCCCAAATCTGGAAAATGGACAATAATTGGCAATTTAAGTGGGTCGAAACCTTTCAATCTTTATAAAAATATTAATATTAAAATGAAAAATGACTTAACAAAGTACTATCTTGGAGAAATAATTCCAATTAAAATTAGTGTGTTTTCTGATGAGGGGATAGTAAAAGATAATTTATTATTTGATACAATAAGCATGGATTTATTTTTATATGAAGATGAAGAACTTATAGAGTCTTATGATCTTACGGATAATATAGTTAGAGATAATAATAATGTAGTGCAGGGGTATTATAATTTAAATATTGACACTAGCAGATTAACTAACATGAAAAGTAGTAAAGATATACATATAAAGCTTAATGGTAGAACTATTAAAAGTGAAATTAAAAGCAAGTTGGAAATTTCTGAGTCGCCATTTGTAATAGAACAAGAGACCCAAATTGGATCAGGGAATGCAAAGAAAATAATTTTCAATATAAAAATGTTATCAGATATTATTGATTCAGATAGTATAGATTCAGATAGTATAGATTTGAATGTTCAAGTGAAAGATGATAGTGGATTAGATTTTCCAGCTAACGTATCATTAATTCGGGATAATTCATGGATGTTTTATTTATTACCATCAAAAAAAACTAATTCATATTTTATTAAAATAAGAGCTAAAGCTTTAACTATTGATGGACGTGGAATTGATATGTATGTTGCAAATTTAAGTGTGGCAGTCCCAGATATAGAATTACCAGATCCAGAAATAATATATAAAGAGATTTTAGTGAATAACTCAAATCCAGAAGTTATAACTGTAGAAACTGAGAAAGAAATAAGTGGTGAAAATTTTATTGTTGGCTTGATACTAGTAATCTTAGTTAATATTTTTATACCAGCTATTTGGTTCGGAGGAGTGTATCTATTGCGTAAGATAGATGATAAAGAGCAAATAATTTTAACAGAAAAATTTGCAAATAACATAGGAACAGAAAAATGAATGTTTTCCTGTTTGCTGGAATACTAGTTTTCATTCAATTTTCTGTGTTGATTTTAGTAACCACATATGTTTTTGTAGATAAGTACTTTCAACGGAAAAATCTTAAAATAGCATTGCTGGATTTTTCTATTATGTTGGGTAAAGAGCATGCAGCAAGGAAAAAAACATTAGAGAAGTTTTTAAAAGAAAGTTTATCTTATGATGATGATACTGTTAAGATTGTTACTAATGATGTATTAAAAGCAGAAGATGAATTTAATACGTCATTTCTTGCAATATACAACTGTGAAAAAATAAATATATCAACTTTAAAGATTATTAGAGAAGAGTATTTGCATGTTATAACTTTATATCAATCATTATTACCACAAGTATCGCCTGAGCCTGAGCCTGAGCCTGAGCCTGAGCCTGTTACACAAAATTCAGAACCTGACATAGAGTT
>Ga0066610_10000492_pt1 | contig 27333 bp, 26 predicted proteins | sample SaaInlV_DNA_165m_FD_60375 | JGI IMG/M metagenome (GOLD analysis project Ga0066610, IMG submission 60375) | Marine microbial communities from expanding oxygen minimum zones in the Saanich Inlet - SI075_LV_DNA_165m | ecosystem: Environmental > Aquatic > Marine > Unclassified | place: British... | reverse complement strand
TTCCTACCAAAGTCAATTTCCTTGATATCAATACTCTCGGAAAAGCCTTTGAAGCTAGTCAATTTAAAACTGAAAAAATAGATTATATTGCCCAAACCGCATTCCCGGAAGATGCTCAGTTTGATGGGAGAGAGAGCGTAGGCATCATAGCCGTAAAATAGTGCCTCCGAATCCTAAATACCCACGAGTTGTGTATCACCTATGAAATAGTTCTGAAGCTTATTTTTCAGGAAAACTTCTATTAGCTCAGACTTGGAAAAACATTCCAGACGCGATCTAACATTCTCTAAGTACTTTTCTACGGTTCTAGGAGATAGACTCATGCAGAACGCCGTTTCCTTCATCGTCCGACCTCGAGAGAGGAAGTAAATTGCTTCTGCTTCTCTGTACCTAATAAATTTGTCCTTTTCAGGAATTGCCTTTGCAATACTTATTTTCAAGGTATCAACCTTAGTACGTTCAGCAAATACATCCTTTTTCGGAACCTCTTCCACAACTTTATTCGGTTGCTTTTTCTTCCCCTTTGAAACGATTAATTTATCCTCATTTGAAACATCTAAAATATCCTGACATCTATTTTTAAAATACAGGACAAATCTCTCTAATAGATCTACGTTCTTCAAATAATGATTTGCAACATTTTCATTTTCTCTTTTTGTTGCAAAGCTGAATATTTCATTCCCTTCATATATTATAAATCCGTTCCACATACCGAAAGAATGGCACGCACTAAAAACCCTATCATTTTCATAACTGTCCCAAAAAGCGTACCTAGACCTGTCGCCAGGTTGAATGGCAGCTACTTCATGTTTACGATCTTCATACAATTCATGCTGCAGATAGTTCTCAATCCACTCATGATCATTGGAAAGATATAATCTTTTTTGAGTATCAACTAAGTTAATATAGATAAAGTGGGTAAGATTTACAGCCTCCAAAATAGGCGCAGCAGCCTCAGAGAACCTCTCAACAACGGACTTACTGTAATGTAAAGGATCATTCTTTCTCAAATTCATTACAACCCGATTCCTCCATCACATACCCTTCCCAGACTCTTCTCACACGACTTCCTACTATCTCAGAAAATATTACGCCTGTATAGAATATGTAAATATCGTATTTTTTACGATATACAAAAAAAATTCATATATCTAGGTCTATTCCCCAGATTTAAGGGTTTATCTATTAACCATACCAGAAAGAGCTTGGCGTGAAACAAATTTTCGAACTTGTTTCCACCGGTGCCCTCTTTTGAGTTTTAATCTGTCTATTTCTTCACCACTTGGGCCCGTTAGATAGACAACTTCTGTGTATTTCATAGCCGCTCTTTTCTGCCCGTTTGTTGTCTCACGTATCTTTTTTCTCAGTTCTACTCTTTCCCTTGGATTATTTCTGACGCCAGGAATATTTTGCTTCTTCTTTCTCTTCTTTGGCCTTACTTCCCAGACTCTTCCATCGGAATAATCTGCTGCCACACTAAACTTACCTATTTTTTCTTTAGGTACCTCTCTTTTATTAACAATGCTTCTATTACCTCTAGCCGTTTTAAATACGTACAAGGTGTGAGAATCCTCTTTTTCCTCATATTTAGCCCGTAACAGCTTTGCCTGCACTACACCCACGGCATCCACAAGCTTCTTCTTTTCCTTTTTCTGAATTTTCCTAACCACCGCTCGGAACTGTTGGATAGGTTTTCTGCTGCGATCAACAACCAAATTTACATAATGTGGAAACTTTCCACTCGCTTTTAAATCCGCTAATTTTTGAGAATGGCTTGGGGCATTAGGGTTTAGAGGTTTTTCGGCACTCCCATCAGCATCTAGAGGCGCAACAGCATTCTCTGCCTCTTTCAAGAAGAGAACTTCTCCGGGAAGTTTGGTGAGTATACCTTCCCCTTTATTATTAGACTTCACCACAACGATATCAACATCTCGAACGATAGGGCGATCCATGAGTCGATCGACGCTTGTCAGCTTACTCTTGGCAACATCACCTAGTGGAACCGTAACACGGACGCCTGCAAAGTATACGGCGTTACGAATGTTATCTGTCTGAGCATCTCCTTCAAGTCGAAGCCATTCCGTAACATCATAAGTAAGTCTCGTTCGTACACCTGTTATGGAAGGTGCATCTTTTCCTACAAAGTGGTATCCACCCCCATAAAAGCGCAATCCCTCTATAAGCTGGTAGCCTACCTCTGCATCACCACCCCCCAGAGGCACATCGTATGTATTCTCGTCTGCTATGGAAATGAACTGATTAAAACCGATGAATCGGGTCTCGCCTGTCTCAACCCGAGTCGTATTCACGAGTTTACGGCTCGACAAGGGAATATAGCCATTAAGGCGCCCTTCCCAAGTGGTGCTCAAGGCTTCAGCCCCAACGGTTATCTGTGAAAAATATTTTCCAAATTGTGATTTTCGCCGATCGAAAAAACCATACCCTCCATAGATCCAGTCGCCCTGTATAAATCTATATCCGAGGCCAAAGTTTCCTTCAGCTTCATCTTTCGTATCAGCTACAAATCTAAAATCCGTAAAAAGCATAGAATTATTATTTTGAGTCAAAGGCATCCTCAGGCCAACCTGGCCTATATTCCTTTGAGTTCCTGCTTTTAAATCCAATATTGCTTGAGCCGTCCATTTTTGCCCTTGGGATTCATTGGCGCGCCCCACCTGGGCACCAATACAAGTCACCATGACCAGCACAAAGCAAACTATAAAGATCCAAAAACGGAAACATTCCGTATACTGCAGGGCTTGCCTGCGAAACTCCCAGATTTTCACGTGATCTCCCAGATCGATTTATTTTTATTATTGCCCATATTTTAATCAATTTTGGGCGATGAGACAAGATGGATTTTGTTTAACATCGAAGCAAAATGATGTTAGAAAGAATACAAAGTATGGAGAAAATAAAATGACTGATTCTGGTAAGAGTGTCTGTGTCGATGAAAGAGGCACTACAAAACGTATAGTTCTGTATGTAGCACTAGCTATGGGAATTTGCCTGGGGACAGCACCATCTCCGGCCCTTTCGGATTTTGCAAACAACGAACATAACTCCTCAGAGCTACATAAGGCCTTACAAACTTTCGTGGCAAACTGTGCAAAAGTGAAGAAGTGCAGTACTGAAGCGGATCCCAAACCGGTTACTCGCGAGCAAATAGATTGTTCGGCCCAATGCAATATGGAGCTAATGCACACAGTACTCGAGTGGATTGAATCTTTCCTAAAGACACGTCCAATGGTGAAGAAAAAGTTTAATAAAATACGTCTCAAGGAGCAGGAATCCCTTGGACTTATCAAAACACAACCATAGACTTGCATGGGTGCAGTCCCGCCTCCTTTAAACATCCGGAGTCGTCATCTTACGTGATGAGTCATCATCTTAAACCGATTGCCCTGTATTATATGGGAACTTAAATCGCAGCAATGAATTCCTGATAAAAAAACCCAAAACTGCCTAGCGGCTCATATATGCTTGCAACCCTATAACGTAAGAACGATGAAATTGCCATAGAATGACGCACGAGAGATCCATCCCGGACGACTCGCACCACCGACCTAAACGCCGCTCACCAGTATCTTCAGATTATTGAAACCATGCAATGAAGAGTACTTAACATATACTCCATCCATTCGCTCTAGCACTCAACCACTTCATCAAAATAGATGAAAAACATTTAAAAAATAAAGGCCCAGCGCGGATACTATCCGCATATTGCAGGATACACCTGCACAAAACTCCCAGATTTCTATACCTTACTCCCGGAACATTTTATTTTTATTCTTCTTTTTCTTATTCTTATTGTTTAGATCGTAATTCAGGTTGTTACGACTTTCAATATAGTTTTTTCACCCCCCCTAATTTTTGATTAATAAAGTGGCAAAACTGTTGCAAAACTGCACCATATTTCGGCTCTGTTATTTTGCTCTGATCCATAGCCCAAGCTAATATTTCCACATCCGATTCATCCAACAGTTTGTCGAATTCTGAGAGCTCAGATTCTACCATTTTGTGGATATTTTCCTTTGCAAATGCACCAATAAGTACATCGGCTTCTCTGATTCCTCGATGAGTTGCTTTATACAAAAGTCGCTTTCTAAGGATGGATTGGTTTTCTGACAATTCTTTTTCCCTGTTTAGAGTACATTATTCGCCCTGAGCCTTGACAAAATCGCCGTGGAAGGCCACAAACACAACAAATCAACGATAGTGTGAGCACTTAAATGGCACAAGCAAAAGTTTTAGCAAGAGACTCCGTTCAACGGAACTCTCCGTCAGGATCAACTTCAAACAATTCTACTTTGGGCATTGTGTTCATGTCGCTTGGGATATTTTGTTACGCTTGTTCTAATGCCTTTGTAAAAGAAACTGCTCCCAATTATCCAATTGGAGAAATTCTTTTCTTTCGCAGTTTGTTTTTCTTTATTCCTTTGAGTTTGTACCTTTTACTTTCAAAAGGAATAAAAGGGACAAAAGCGACCCTTAAGACTGTTCATATGCGCGTATACGTAATCAGAGGGTTCTTAAGCGCCATCTCCCTTTTCTTTATCTTTCTCGCTTTTAAATTGCTTCCCTTTGCTGAAGCTTCAGCCCTTAGTTTCTCTGGCACGTTCTTTGTGACACTTCTTTCAATCCCTCTGCTAAAAGAACACGTAGGATGGCACCGATGGGGAGCACTCTTTATAGGATTTGCAGGGATCTTACTTATAGTACAGCCGACAAATGGCGTACTTGCTTTAGTAGGTGTTGGTGCCGCAGCAGCCCTCCTTGGTGCTTTCATAGATGCTATTGTCATGATTTATGGAAGAATACTCAGTCGATCGGACTCTAATACAACAATTGTATTCTACTATGCTCTGTACTCCCTTATCGCAAGCACCTTTGCCCTTAGTCTTGGATGGGTTACTCCAAGCCAAGAAGATCTTTTACGCCTCATAGGTGTTTCTGCTGGTAGTGGCATCGGACAAGTGTTTATCACCCATGCCTTTAGAAACGCCGAAGCCTCATCACTTTCCCCCATGATCTATACGCTCATGCTATGGGGAGTCCTATTCGGCTATCTATTCTGGGGAGAAGTTCCCACTTCTGATGTACTCACGGGATCTGCGATCATCATTGCAAGTGGTCTCTATATATTCCAAAGGGAATCCAGGGCTAGGAAAAAAAGTTTGGCCGCAGCAGTGTAAAGTTTGGATATAAAGGCTTACTCGCGCGCTTCTATTCCTGCGAAGGATAGTTCCGGGGATAATCTGTCTCAACATCTGCAGGTTGTTCTAAAGGTCCTTTTTTCCCACAAGCCACCACAACTGCAAGTAATAATCCCATTAGAATCCATTTGTATGCAGGCCTTTTCATAGATATACTCCGCTCGGTCATCGTTCCATTATCATTAAAGAGAGATGCAAAATGTCCCTCATAAAATATGTTTATTCCGTCGCCATTATACTGAGCCTTTTCCCCATTGCCAGCGTTAATTCTGAGTCTTTGCTCTCGAAGAAGATCATCAGCTTTGCCCCAAAAGAACTGCCCATAACGAAAGTTCGAGATCTACAGGGCCATGAGGTTGCTTTGCAAACCCTTAAGGACCAACCAACAATCATCCATTTTTGGGCCACGTGGTGTCCTTCTTGTCGCAATGAGCTGTCTTCCTTCCAAAGCTTTTGCGCATCATCAAAAAACATACGGGGAGTCCTGATATCTGAAGATTTCAAACCTGAGATGATCGCGCCCTTTCTCACAGAAAATAAAATTACGCTCACCTCATATCATGATCTGAAAGGCCAATTCATGGCCGCTATGAAAATTCGAGGCCTTCCGACAACTGTTTTCCTTAACAAAGCGGGAAAAGAAATTGGCCGCCTGGAAGGTCCCATCGACTGGAATGACGGGGGGATAAAAGACTTTTTGGAAAAACTTTCCGCCTAAGAAAGCCCTTATTCTCCAGCGATCATCATGTTTTCAATAAGGACCGTCGGCGCATCGATGCCATACCGGAAAGATAGATCGTTACAGGGCAACATAGTTGCAAACATCTCTTTAAGATTTCCTGCGATGGTCAGTTCACTTACGGGAAAAGCGATCTCTCCCTTTTCAATCCAGTATCCGCGCATTCCCTGGCTGTAATCTCCCGTGATACCGTTCACACCGTGGCCCATTAGATCTGTCACATAAAGAGCCTTATCCAGACTCTTGATAAGATCTGAAGGCTTAATCTTTCCAGGATTCATATAGAGATTGCTAACAGAAGGTGATGGCACACTGCTTGGCCCACGGGAAGCATTTCCAGTCGTTTTCAACTTTAGCTGGCGTGCCGAACGCAAATCCAAAATCCAGCTTTGTAAAACGCCATCTTTTATTATGGTGCGCTTTTCCGTCCCAATGCCCTCAGCATCGAATCCCTTTGACCGCATTCCTTTTTTTCGATGGGGGTCATCTATTATTTGGATTGCCTCGTGAAAAATAGGCTTCCCCATCGCATCCCTTAGAAAACTCGTTCCTTTTGCAATGGCGGCTCCATTAATAGCGGCTGCAAAACTGCCCAAAAGAGTTGAACTCACCGCTGGATCAAAGACAACAGGGGCTCGGGTCGTTGGTATGCGCCGAGGATTTAAATGCTTAACAGTTTTCTCTCCTGCCCTTTTTCCCAATAATGAAGCAGACTCAAGGTCTTGCCCATATACAGCCGATGAGAAGTCATAATCTTGCTCCATGCCCGTTCCTTTTCCGGCAATTAATGCCGTAGAAAGGGACCAACTGGATCCTCGCCGCTTTCCTACAAAACCGTTGCTGGCCAATAGAGTCACATAACTTGTTCCCCAACTAGCGCTCGCTCCCTCAGATCCGGTAATGCCCTGAACGGCAAGTCCGGACTGTTCACATTCTTTCACAGCCTCAATAAGTTGAGCTTCAGTTGGGACCAAAGGATCAAAGCTGTCCACATCGACAAAGGTTTCGACAATTTGTCCTGAATCAGCGAGCCCACAAAACATATCCTCTGGCACCACCTTTGCCATTGAAACAGCCCGTGCTGCCAAATCAGTTAATCCAGACTCGGAAAAGTCACTAGAGGATACGACAGCCTGTCGCTTGCCTACGAAAACACGCAGTCCAATATCATTTCCCTCAGCTCTCTCTAGCTGTTCTAATTTCCCATTTCGGTACTGTATTGAAAGGGCATCCCCTTGGGCATAAATAGCATCCGCTGCAGTCGCTCCAGCCTTTGTTGCCTTTTCAATTAGGCTTTGTAGCGTATCAAGTGATTGGCTTTGTTCCATACTATTCTATCATCCTATATAAACTGTGAGAAAAGAATGCCACCAAACATCATAAATCCAACCCACTTGTTAGACTTAAATTTGTTCAAGCAATCCTCAGGATCTTGCATATCTAATGTATAAATTTGCCACGCAAAGTGGATGCTACAGGCTAACACTGCCACATAATACAGTGCTCCAAGAGGAGATAGAATCCCCACCCCTAAGAAACACAAAATGCTAAACCCGTAGAAAACCCACAAAAACTGTGGGGTATCTTTTCCAAGTTTCAAAGCCGAAGATTTTACACCTATTCTCAGATCATCTTCTTTATCCTGATGGGCGTAAATAGTGTCATACCCCAAGGTCCAAAAAATTCCGGCTAAATACAAAAGGATACTTACCCAGGAAAGTTCTTCTCTAATTACTGCCCATCCCAAAAGAGCACCCCAATTAAAAGTGAGCCCCAAAAAGGCCTGAGGCCAATAAGTTATACGCTTCATCAGAGGGTAAAGCATGACGAACACAAGAGCCGTAAAACCGAGCGCAATAGAGAAAAAGTTAAACTGTACTAGAATTAATAAACTCACAGACAAAAGGAATGCTAAAAACAGCATACCTTGACGCTCTAAAAGCTGTCCCGAGGCAATAGGGCGTGTATAGGTCCGTTGAACTTGTGCATCATAAGTCTTGTCCAATAGGTCGTTATAGGCACACCCAGCTGCCCGCATCAAAAAAGCGCCCATAAAGAAAAGGAGAAGGATTTCTCCATCAGGCAACCCTGGATAGGATGCCAATGTAATGGACCACAAGCACGGAGCTAATAGCAACCACACACCAATAGGTTTATCAAATCTACCCAAATAGGCATAAGGCTGAAACTGCTCAGGCAAAAATGCGACCCATGGGTTTTGAGAAAGACGATTCGCCTTAGAATTTATACTATTCATTTCTTCGCTCTTACTTTACTGTCTGTGGTTAGTCTCAGCCTTGAATAAACTGAAGCCCAAAAACATGTCACTATTTCATACTTTAGCCCGTTTATATACCCCAGAAGACCTTTCATCTCAAACAAATATTCCGCTTTCCAGCCAACAAGCCCACTATTTATGCCATGTACTACGACTCAAATCTGGAGATCCCGTACGTCTGTTCAATGGCCGTGATGGAGAGTTTCTTGCAAAATTAAAACTGACAACGAAAAAAAGTCCTCATCTAGACGTCGAAAACCGCCTTCATCCTCAATCGCCAGAGAAAGGACCTGCATTAGTTTTTGCCCCCATTAAAAATGATCGCATGGGGTGGATGATGGAAAAAGCTACTGAATTAGGGGTTCAAGAACTATTCCCTGTGATCACAGAACGGACAACTACCCGCAACTTCAATAGAAAACGCTTAGAGGCACGAATTATAGAAGCGGCCGAACAATGTGAACGACTTACCATACCCACGCTTCATGATTCACTTCCTCTCCATGATTTCCTCGCCACTTGGTCAAAAGACATTCCTATTTTATGGGCGGTGGAACGGACTAAAGCCCCCACTTTTGTTGAAGAACTTAAACGCCAGCCCACCGCTATGACTTTTCTGGTAGGACCAGAAGGAGGGTTTTCTAATAGTGAAAAAGAGATCCTGAAAGAAACTTCTTTTATGAATCCAGTAACACTGGGTGCCAAAATTCTGCGCACAGAAACTGCAGCACTTAGTGGACTAACCCTTCTACAAATGGCAGAATAAGAACACCGTAAGAAAATAAGAGAAAATCTGTTTATGCCGCCAAAGCAACCTGTCACCTCTCAGCAAGATCTGATCCGGTTTTTTGAATCAGGCTGCAAGAAGCCTGAGGATTTCCTTATCGGGACCGAACATGAAGTGTTCATGTTTGAGGTAAGTGATTTTCATCGACTGTCCCATGGAGAGCCTGGAGGCATTCAAGATATACTCATATCTCTCCAAGAGTATGGATGGACGCCAATCAAAGAAAATGGCAGCGTCATTGCTCTCAAGGAAAATGGGGCCTCTATTACCTTGGAGCCTGGTGGTCAATTCGAACTGTCCGGAGCCCCCCTCAAATCAGTCCACGACACCCATGAAGAGTTGTGCCGGCATCAAGCACAGCTATGCCAGACTGGAGAGCAATATAATTACTTTCCTCTAGGCATCGGACTAGATCCTGTGCACACATTCAAGGAAATCCCGTGGATGCCCAAAGAGCGCTATCGTCTGATGCGCGCCTACATGCCCACTAAAGGGAATCTGGGCCTGGATATGATGACTCGCACGGCTACTATTCAAACAAATCTCGATTTTTCCTCAGAACAAGACATGGTGAAAAAGTTTCGGGTGGGCTTAGCCCTCCAACCCATAGCGACGGCATTGTTTTCCAATTCCCCTATTCTTGAAGGCGTCCCAAATGACTATCAAAGTTACCGTGCTCATATTTGGCAAGATACGGATCCAGATCGATGTGGGTTTTTAAATTTTGTCTTTGAAGAAGGCATGGGTTTCGAACGATATGTGGACTATCTCTTGGATGTCCCCATGTATTTTGTGCACAGAAATGGACAATATTTGGATGCCACGGGAAAATCCTTCCGAAATTTTTTGACAGGAAACCTGGAAGGACTCGAAGGACAGTTGCCTTCCATGGACGACTGGAATGATCATACGACAACCGTCTTCCCCGAAGTACGCCTCAAACAATTCCTGGAAATGCGCGGAGCTGACGCAAATGCTAATCCCCTGGTTCCCGCCCTCTCAGCTTTTTGGACAGGGCTCCTTTACGACCAACAAGTACTGGATGAGGCATATGATCTTATCAAAACTTGGACGCAAGAAGAACGACTCTCTCTTTATCAAAACGTTCCAAAAACGGGACTCAGAACTAAATTTCGCAAAGAGACTGTCCGTGAACTTGGAAAAAAATGTCTTACATTGGCTCAAAAGGGATTGGAAAAACGTGACATAAGAAATAAGGCTGGCCACAACGAAACGATCTATTTGGCCCCCTTAATAGAAATCGTCGAATCGGGAAAAACACCAGCGGACGTCTTATTGGAAAAATATAAAACAGTCTGGGACAAAGATGTCAAAAATATGCTGCTTGAGGTTGCTAAACGACAAACTGCTCATCCAGAATGCGTCTCTCCAAATTTTGCTCGGGATCAAAAAGAAGGGTAAACTTTTTTTCCCGAGATTCTGACACATGCACTTTAATGACATTTCTGACCTCAGAATGGTCTGACACAGCACTCACAGGACGTTTCTGGTGGTCTTTGATTTCGAAAGAAACCACCGTGTCATGGGGTAAAAGAGCGCCCCGCCATCTCCTTGGACGAAAAGGACTCAGGGGTGTTAATGCCATAATGTTGCTTCCCAATGGAATAATGGGACCATGGGCCGAAAAATTATAGGCTGTACTGCCAGCAGGCGTCGCCACAAGTACGCCATCCCCCACGAGCTCTGGCAAACAAACACGGTTATCAATCTTGACGCAAATCTTAGCCACTTGGTGGGATTCGCGAAAGAGAGAAACCTCATTAATGGCATAAGACTCTCGCGTTTTTCCTGAAGCCATTTCCGCAACCATTTTCAACGGAAAAAGGGGAAACGAAATAGCAGACTTAAGACGATCGTCAAGGTCCTCTTCTTTAAAGTCATTCAATAGGAACCCCATGCTGCCACGATTCAATCCATAAACAGGAAGCTTAATATCTTCTGCAATAAATCGGTGAAGGGTCCTCAACAGGTATCCATCACCCCCAAGAACCACGGCCACATTGGCCTCAGAAATGGGATAATTCTTATGAGTTTTGAGAAATCGTTCGTATGCTTCCTTAGCTTGCGGAACATCTGCAACGAAAAAGGCTATTTTGTTTTCCATGTGAATATTATGACGGTAAAAAAGGCATCAGGTCAATTCTTCGTGGGGTTAATCGCAAAAGTTGGTCATGAACAAAAATAGAGAAGTGGCGTACCATGTTGGCGAATTTCGCAATCATCAAAATCCAAAAGAAGGGAATGATATGGCATGAAGGAAAATACCGTAATAAATCTAAATTTGACAAAAGTGTATGGATATGTCACGCTTAAATGTACATTAAAGACATTTGAGGCATTTTATAAGATGGAACATGAACACTTAACCACTGTTGAAGCGCGCAACAAATTTTCTGAGGTTGTTAACCGTGCTTCTTTTGGAAAGGAACGCATCGTTTTCACAAGACGTGGGAAAGATATTGCAGCACTTGTGCCTATGGAAGACGTAGATCTCCTTGATCAACTTGAAGATAGAATTGACGTTCTTGAAGCCCAAAAAGCTTTGAGTGAGACTAAACCCGAAGAGTACGTCACGCTCGATGAGTTAGCTGAAGAACTTGGAATAGACCTGAAATGAGCTATGAAGTCGTTATTGGCCCCAGGGTCCGTAAGAGCTTCAAAGCCATTCCTAGGAAATGCCAAACGTTAATACTTCTGAAACTGAATAAGCTTAAAGAGAATCCGAGGCCTTCTGGCTGTAAAAAGCTCAAGCCTCAAGAAGATTTGTACCGTATTCGAATTGGGGAATACCGAGTCATATACGAAATCAAAGACAGCAAGCTAATCGTAATAATTGTCAAAATCGGTAATCGTAAAAACATTTACAAAGAATATGGACGTGCTGTTTAAAATTTATTCTCAAAAGTTGGTGATGGTCAAAAATAGAAAATTTATGTTAGCGTACCAATGAAAATGATTTACGCCACAGCTTCGTCCTTTGGACGCGCGGGCTTCTGTTCCAGTAAATAGAGGGATTTCATAGTGTCAGTCAAAATTGCTCCTTCCTTGCTTGCCGCCGATTTCTCTCGCCTAGGAGAGGAAGTTAAAGCCGTTGGCAACGCCGGGGCTGATCTATTACATCTGGACATTATGGATGGGCATTTTGTCCCCAATCTGTCGTTTGGTTCCGCGGTTGTTAAGGCAATGCGTCCCCTTTCTAAGCTTCCCTTTGACGTTCATTTGATGGTTGCCCCTGTGGATCTTCATATTGATCCCTTTGTAAAGGCAGGCGCCGATATTATCACTTTTCATCCCGAGGCCAGTCCCAATGTGGAAGAAACCCTCACAAAAATTCGCTCAAAAGGCGTCAAAGTGGGCTTAGCGGTCAACCCTGAAACGCCCCTTTCCCTCATCGAGCCCCATCTGGAACAAGGGATCTTGGATCTCATACTTGTCATGACCGTCCAACCAGGATTTGGAGGACAAGCGTTTATGGATACTCAGCTCTCCAAGGTGGAAAGCCTCCGCAATCATATTGATAAGTCCTCTCAAGCCGTTGCCCTTTCTGTTGATGGCGGCATCAATGCTGAGACTGCCAAAAAGGCTCGAGAGGCTGGTGCCCATATCCTTGTCGCAGGAACTTCTGTGTTTAAAGGCGACCATAAAACCTATAAAGGAAACATCGACGCTCTGAGAGCCTCTTAGAACGTAGTAGTCTCACAACATGTCATCCCCCCTTCTCTTTGACCCAAAAGCCCTCAAATTCCATCGCCTCCGTGCCATCGGCAAGCACCACCCATCGGAAAATATAAGACTCCTATCCCGTGAACTAGACACAGAACTCTTGGATCGCCTCCAAGATTTTAATCGGCCTTTCCCATCGGTATTGTTTCTAGGGAATCCTCCAGAAAAGTTTTCTGACAGAGTGCGCGCAGAGAATCATACAGATAGCTTCATCCATGCCCAATTTCCATTTCAAAAATCCTCCACGCCTTCCCTGATTGGATGGGAGGAGTCCCTTCCCTTTGGCCCTCAATGCTTTGATCTCATCATCAGCAATATGAATATTCACTGGATCAATGATCTTCCTGGCGCTCTGATTCAAATCCACCACAGTCTAAAACCAGATGGCATTTTCATGGGTACGTTCTTTGGGGGAGAGACCCTCCAAGAATTGCGGGAAATCTTTACGGAGGCAGAAACGAAAATCTGCAATGGGGTTCGGCCCCGCTTTTCGCCTATCATGGAGATAAAAGGCGCCACGCAATTGCTTCAACGTGCAGGCTTTAAAAATCCAGTGGGAGACAGTCATAGCTATCAACTTCCCTATAAGAGTGCCCTGCAAGTCATGAAGGATCTGCGATTTCTAGGGGAGACAAACACCCTCCTCACACGGCCCAAAAGCTACTCGTCCAAAAAGCTATTCACAGAAGTTGAGAAAACTTTTAAACAAAGTTTCGATCACATAACCTTTGAAGTGATTACTCTGACGGGATGGAAGTGATAAGTAAAAATGATGTCGAGTGGAAAAATCCTAACTAGAAGAACACAGGCTGAGTAGGTAGGTCGACTCAGCAACCCACCATAATTCTCAGGGCCTAAGACACGCTAAAAATATTCTCTTGGTTAATCTAGGGACTATAAAAACCTGCTGAGGTTAGAACTTCATTAAAGGTACTACGCCACCAAACATTTCTTCTGCAGGTTGTATCTTTTTGATGGGGTTCATGGAACAAGGCAAGAGCATCTACATTTCCAAAATGTTCTGAAGCTTCAAAAACAATAAATCTAGCAGACCCAGCCGTTTTTCCTTTTGTTACAATTCTACCGCCAAGGGATTCAATAAGTGCAACACCCTCCCTATACTTGAGGGTTTTTGCTTTAATAAAAGTGGCTGCCTCATTTCTAAACTTATCAAGTCTACTTGTCAGTGAATTGGCATCATCAATCTCTGCTCCCGCTTGTTTGGACGCTGCAGAAATCTCAACTCTACCTTCTGTAAAAGCAGGGTTCACGGTAGTTGTTGTCGTCGTAGTTGTGGTAGAGGAAACAGTTTGCTTCTTTAGTTCCCGTTCTTCCATCATTTTATCCCATAGACTCTTCTTTGCAAGCAAAGCGCGTTTCTCTTTTTTGATCTCTCGCTCAGCCTTTCTTATCGATTCTCGTTCAGCCCTTTCCTCCTCTTTTTTCTTCCAAGCAGCTTCTTTCTTAGCCTTTTCTATTTCAACTCTTTTCTCAAAGGCCCATTCCTCGAATGTCTCTATATCTTTTAACTTTGCAAAAACTTTTGCGACAGCATTACAAATTTTTCTGATGCGGACCAAATCCTTTGAAAGGGATCCTCCTGGTATATCTTTCATGCAAGAGGATACATTCATTATATTATCGTTGTAGGCAAGCCTCGCCTCTGAGCTAAGTTCACAAAGTTCGCTCAATTGTTCGACAATAGTATAATCAAAGCGGTCCACACTTGTTCTAGTTTGGCCCAAATATTCGTGTTGGAGTCGCTTCTCTCTCTTTTCAATATCGTCATACATATCATGTGAAGCAAAACGATCAAGATTCAGGTTATTTGTGTAACCCTCCGCAGAGTGTTTCACCTCTACCTTAGCGTAGTCATTGAAGACTCTAGCTCCTCCTGAAAGAATTCCTGATACTAGATCATTAACTTCGGAAATAAAAATAAATTCATTCAACTCATTTGCGGGGGCAACATACTGTTGTCTATTATTTCTACCAGCTTTTCTAGAAATTTTCTCCCTTTGTTTAAACAGGTTCCGCTCTTCAGCCAAGAAAACCATTAACCTTTCATTAATCAGAAAAATGGTATCTTCTAATAGCTCTTTCTTTCCAATCCCTAACACTATTTGTGCAGTCTTAAATAGATTTGCGAATGCCTTAAAACGATCTATGTCTTCATCAATAATAGATTTTTTATAGATATAATCCTGAAACGCCTCAGAACCGAAAACTTCTGATAATTCTTTTTTTGCTTGCTCTGTATTTTCTATTTCCTCTCTCTCTGTAGGTTTTTTTGCAGCTATCACACACATACCGGCTAGTTTTTCATTGTAATCAAGACGGGCCTGAACAATCATAGAAGCTCTGGCAAGCACCGCCTGTCTGTCTGACCTATCTATTTCAGTTTCAAAAAAGGAACTATTCGCCTTAGCAAGGGTAGACAACGACACAACAAATAGAAATAATACTGATACTATACTTTTCATTTTAAACAATTCTCTTAAAACAACTATAATTTGCGAGATAATTAAAATCTTAAGAAATAACATATACATGAGAAATAAGTTAAATACAAGTTTTTTGTATGTTGCAAAGCAGCATAAGATAGAGACCATTCTTTAAGTTACTTATGCAGACACTCGTTGATTACTTCCAGAATGCTCGTTCTAGGACGAATTTTACAGTAAATAGTTAGCCTTCACGAGCCCGAATAACCAAGGCGTGGACACGCTCTTCCATTTCTTCCTGGATGACCGCATAAATCATACGGTGGGCTTCAAGGCGGCTTTTCCCTGCGAAGGCGTCTGAGACGATCTCCAGACGAAAGTGGGTCTCACCAGCAGGGTCTGCCCCTGCGTGTCCTGCATGAAGATGAGACTGATCCTTTATAATACATATAGATGGAGAAAAAGCGTCTCGAAGCTTTTGTTCAAGACGCTCTTTAATGATTCCCAAAACTCTCTCCCCAAGCTATCAGGTATCTATAAAGCTACGAAGCTTACGGGAGCGACTTGGATGCTTAAGTTTCCGTAAGGCCTTTGCTTCGATCTGACGAATACGCTCACGTGTCACTGAGAACTGTTGCCCCACTTCCTCCAACGTATGATCCGTATTCATGCCAATGCCAAAACGCATTCTAAGGACCCGCTCTTCTCGGGGCGTTAGACTTGCCAAAACCCGAGTGGTTGTCTCGCGCAGATTGGAATGAATGGCTGCATCGAGGGGAATAACAGCATTTTTGTCTTCGATGAAATCGCCTAAGTGGCTGTCATCTTCATCCCCTACTGGGGTTTCAAGACTGATAGGTTCTTTTGAAATCTTTAAGACCTTACGCACCTTATCGAGGGGCATCATAAGGCGCTCTGAAAGCTCTTCTGGCGTAGGCTCACGACCAACTTCATGCATCATCTGACGAGACGTTCGGACAATCTTATTGATGGTTTCGATCATATGTACGGGAATACGAATGGTCCGTGCTTGATCAGCAATAGATCGAGTAATTGCCTGACGTATCCACCACGTGGCATAAGTCGAGAACTTATATCCGCGCTGATATTCGAATTTATCAACGGCCTTCATTAACCCAATATTTCCCTCTTGGATCAAATCCAGGAACTGGAGTCCACGATTGGTATATTTTTTGGCAATGGATATAACCAAACGCAAATTAGCTTCAATCATTTCCTTCTTTGCTCGCACAGATTGCCGGTCACCTTTCTGTACAAGGGACACCAAGCGTCTGAACTCACCAACATCAAGACTGGAATGCTCGCTTACGTCTTTAATTTTTTCCCTAATTACTTTAATTTCAGAAGCGCTTTTGTCTGTGAATTCCTTCCAGCCCTTCTTTGTGCTCTTACCTACTTTCTGGATCCAATCTGTACTGAGTTCTGATCCAAAATATTCCTTTAGAAAATCTTCACGATTAACACCAGCTTCTAAAGCCAGTCTTAAAAGCTTTCCTTCCTGATTCATAAGACTTTTGTTCAAAATATAAAGCTCTTCAACCAGACAATCGATACTTGCGTTATTAAACTTTATCTCTTTAATAATCTGAGAAATTTTCTTTTTAGCTTCTTTGTATTTTTTCTCGTCCTTGTCGCTTATTTTTTTAGATTTTTTGGCAAGAGCTATGATGTTCGTCTGAATTTTATGCAGCTCTTTTTGCTTCGTTGCAATTTTCTTGAAATCTTCTAAAACTTGAGGGAGCATTGCTTCCTCAAGCTCAGATAATGAAGTGCTAGTCTCTTCAGAAGCTTCTTCAGCCGAAGCCTCTTGCCCCTCAGAAGCTTCCTTAGCCTCTGTTCCTTCCTCATCAGCTTTTTTATCGGAATCTTCTTCCTCACCGTCTTTTTTATCGGACTCCTCGTCCTCCGATTCTTCTTCCAGCTCCTCTTCTTCCTCTTCCTCCTCTTCTTCCTCCATCGTATTGGTATCAATTGCTATGATATCCCGCAAAAGAAGAGACCCTTCCTCAAGACCCTGGAGCCATTCCACAATGGACTGGGCTGTCAGAGGACTTTCACAAATCCCGTCGATCATCATATCACGACCAGCTTCGATCCTTTTGGCAATTTCAATTTCCCCTTCCCGAGAAAGAAGCTCAACATTTCCCATCTCACGAAGATACATTCTAACAGGATCATCAGTTCGTCCTACGGCTGCTTCGGAAACATTCCCTGACTCGTCCTCCTCAGCCTCAGCTTCCTCGGCTTCCTCTTCTGCTTCTGTGATCGTAATCCCCATCTCAGATAAAAGCGTCATAATATCTTCGATTTGTTCCGATGACATTTTGTCCTGTGGAAGGGCAGCATTTAACTCATCATAAGTGATATGGCCACGAGTTTTTCCCAACTCCAAAAGTTGTTTAAACGTTGCTGAAAGCTTCTTCTTAAAAGCTTCAGGTTGATTTTCTTTTGATTTCCCAGAATCTTTATTTTCCGACATACACTGTTTCCTTTGTCAAAAACGCAATTTCAATTGCCCTTCGCATGGGCAATAACTCTAAACAACTCCTGTTTCCTTTTTCAAGGCTTGGTATCGTTCCCACGCATCAGAGGACTTACTTTTTTTAAGGTCATCACTTGCCTGTTTTAACTCTTGTTCAATCCACCGACGCCCCTTGTGAAGGCTCCAAACATGATCCCAACCAGCTTTTACCTCGTCCACTGGGGTCTCTTCACCTATGAAAGCTGTATGCACTAGAACCCTTTTATCAAAAAGTAAATCTAGCACATTTGAAAACCCTTTTGTATTCAGATGTGTCTTTAACTCCCCTTTGTCAAGGTTTTTCCGTGAAGAAAAGAGAGAGAGTATCTCTTCTCGCATATCCTCCAGCTCTTGTGATGGTAGATCCAATTGTACGAACTGCTCTGATACATCATGCAAAAGTTCAGGGTGATTGACAATAGTTGCCAGTAAAATCCTTCTATGAAGGGACGATGTATCCAAGGAAGTTTTTACACCCGCCGTTGCCCCAGTACGCCAAATATGTCCCTGTCTCCCCTGAGTTGATCCTCGGTGCATATAACTTTTTAAGGCTTGTCTCTTTTGAGTCTCTTTCCGCTGGCCATACCTTCCAAAGAACATATTCATGCGCTGAGTCACCTCTTCCTTATAGGCAGATCGGACCGAAAAGTCTTGAATCTCTTTCACCTTATCGTAGAGACTCTGTTTAAAAAGAGCACGATGTTCGGGCGTATCCACTCTTTTATTCCCTGGGGCAATCGCCCAAATCATATCAAAAAGCGGTGCGGATTTTTGCAACAACGATCTGAGAATATTTTCAGATCCATTCTGAATTAGGCTATCTGCATCTTCGCCGGAAGGAAGTTCAGCAAAAGACAAAGTATGCCCTGGCTTTAACAAGGGCAACACGCGTTCAGCAGCTCGGAAAGCTGCTCTTTTTCCGGCTGCATCCCCATCAAAACAAATCACAGGTTCGGGGCTAAGCCGCCATGCTTCCATCATCTGGGATTCGGTCAAAGCTGTTCCTAGTGGCGCCACAGCCCTCAGGCCAATCCCATAAAGTGCAATCACGTCCATGTAACCTTCTGTTACTACTAATGGTGCATCTTTGTAAGGGCTCTCTGCTCGTTTTTGAAGACAGTGATGGAAACCGTATAGTATCTTTCCTTTGTGAAAAAGATCGGTCTCAGGGGAATTTAAATATTTGGGCTGGCCCTCCCCTAAAATTCTTCCTCCAAAAGCAATCACCCTCCCCCGAGGATCAGTAATAGGAAACATGAGTCGCCCCCGGAAACGATCATAAGTATCTCCACGACTTTCAGAATGAATCAAAAGCCCTGCCTCCACCAAATCTTTTTCAGAGACTCCTTTTTCCATGAAGAATTTCTTAAGGCCATTCCCTGTTGCCGGTGCATAGCCCAACCGAAATGTATCAATGAGATGTGGGCCTATACCACGCCGATCCAGATATTCTTTGGTTTTCTGGCCAGAAGACTGACTCAAGTTCTCTTGAAACCACTGGGCTGCCTCTTCCAAAAGATCGCCCTGCTTCTTCCATTTTTCGACTTGACCCTTATCTGCCTTTTCTTCTTTGGGCAAATTGACCCCAGCCATTTCAGCACCACGTTCTAATGCTTCAGGGAAACTTAATTTCTCCGTTTCCATTAAGTAATCAAAGATACTGCCGTGTGCCCCACATCCAAAACAATGGTAAAACCCTTTATCATCAGACACCGTAAAAGAAGGAGACTTTTCCTTATGAAAAGGGCAAAGGCCAGAGAACTCCCGACCTTGAGCACGCAATTTTACCCGCTGGCCGATCACTTCTGAAAGGCGTATACGATTACGGATCAGCTCAATGTGATAATTAGAAAACGCCATTCTTTAATCACCTTAGACAGAAGGATTAGTTGTTACGAAGCAATCAGTTTCTGCCGTACAATCCCGGAGGCTTTTGAAAAATCCATCCTACCCACATGACGCGCCCTCAACTCGGTCATCACACGGCCCATATCTCTGACAGATAAAGATGCCTCAGCTTCACTGGTCAACTCTTGGAGAAGCGCCTCAATGGCTTCAGTGGTTTCTACCTCACTCAACGGTTCAGGCAAAAAAGTCCTTATAATATCAATTTCCTTAGCTTCCAAATTAGCTAGGTCCGGCCGGCCACCTTGATCATAAAGAGAAATACTCTCATTCCGTTGCTTAATCATTCCTTGAAGAAGCATGAGAATTTCATCTTCGCTAATACCTTCATCTAAACCTTTCTCTCGGGCAGCAATATCCCGATCCTTTAAGGCCGCCATAACAAGTCTTATGGTAGCAACTTTTATACTCTCTTTTTTCTTTAGGGACGCTTTCAGTTCGGATTCAAATTGTGCTCTCAGCATGGTATTCCTTAAAAAATAATAATCTGATGTATCGTGCCTGCTATTATGAGCATGTTAAAACAGATTGCAACCAACTTGATAGCCTTAAATCCTGATAATGTCTAAATATCAACAGCGGCGTTTGGCTAACACCGCTGTTGATGTCTATTTAAGCAGCTTTCAACTGAATATCTCTACCAGAATCATTAAAAGTCAGCAGACTCAGAACTTCGTCTGTTCGAAGAGTCAGAATAATCCTTAGAATGCATGGCTCTATGTGCTTGAAATAGTATAAAATGAGCTCTGATTTATAATTCAGACTGAGCTTTTCTTTTATCCGAACTATGTAGGTTTCAACCGTTCTATGAGAAATGCCGAGCAATCTCCCCGTTTCTTTCATAGAAAAACCTCTAGATAAGAAATATAAGCACTGAATTTCTCGTGGACAGTGTTTGTATTTTAGCGATTGCGAAATCTCATCTGCATGAGCTTTCAGGTACTCTATCATCTTTACCATAATGAAAATCCTCCATTATCTTATGGAAAGAAAAGGTCTATCCCTTTCTTTTTCAGTTTAACTTTTAAGTCATTTGCATTCCCAAAATGTCTTGGATAATACTGAAGTGATCCTCAAACAATTGAGAGGAATCCAATTGACTTAACGGTAGCCAAAAAGCTTTTTTTGCGTCATCGCCCCCTTTCACTTTCGGTAAGTTTGCATCTTGGGTTAATTCGAAATAAAAAACGTGCGTAATTGTTCGCCCCCGAAGAGACCTGTTAGGATCATCGTAAACCTTTTTAGCTTTAATGGAGCCCCTTAGAACAGGTTCTGGCACTTTAAGTCTCGTTTCTGTTCTTAATTCTCTCAGACATCCTTCTAGAATCGTTTCATCCTGATAAAGGAACCCTCCCGGCAACGCTAATAAGTCCTTCCCGGGATTGGCCTTCCTTTTTACAATTAATATGTGGCCAGATTGAATAACGACGGCATCAGTCGTGATAAATATTGGTGCATAGGGAGCATTCTTCCATCCACTCTTGTACAAATCTAAAAACTTTCTTTCTTCTCTTAGCTTCTCAAATTGCTCAGACTTTTGAAACGATTCGTAAAATTTAAGAGACTTAGATGAAAGATGGGGAAGAATTGCTTCAATTCCTTTATCAGAATCAAAGGTCATCTCTCGCAGAGTCGATGCTTTTAGCTCTGAGTTATGATCAAGAGGAACTTGTTCCCATTGCGGAAAAGCGGTAGCATAATTGATCTTGGTCTCTTCATCAGCAATGGCTATACCTACTTTTGGCTCACGTTCACTCGAAGTAGACGCCCTAACCACATCACGCACTTTCTTCTGTAACGACCAGATCCAAGCTTCCTGATTATAGGGAGAGTCTAACATAGGAATAACAGAGATTGTTTTTTCTGAATCGGGGAAAACTGAGCGAATCAAATCCCGGCGTTCATCTATGGTCCAAGGATTCCGGAGAGATCTAGGCTTATCGGCCCCAGTACAAACAACAACAACGTTCCTAGAGCGATCCAAGCACTCTTGAATTGCTTCCTCGTCGGCTTTCCTGAAAGGCTGAAAATTCTCTACGTATACAATAAAGTCAAGTCTATCATCCATCAGCAAGCTCCTTGCTGTCTTTAACTAATTCGGTCTATCCTTAGTGGATAGTCATCCAATTTTCCCCAATTGTCAATCCCACTTCCCATAAACGCCAACCTCCAGTGCAACTCCCGTTTATTACAATAACATTCAGTATTTAATTACTGCCCCTAAAAACTACGGACTCTCCCGTTTGTACTTGCCAAAAGTTTTAATGATAAAATTAAAAAATAATTTTGTTCTATAGGGAGAAAGTTTAGTTGCTTTTCGTATACACAAATGTTTAGGATTGATATGAAAATGCAAAATAATTATATTGAATCACTTCCTTAAGAATAAATTTGTTGTGGAGATTTTCATTGGAATATAGTTCTATTTCTAAAATTCACGATGATCTTATTAAGGTTGCATTTGAACGAATTCTGCATGATATTTCCACAAAAATTGATAAGAAGAAGCCCGTTTGTTTCCTTGGATATTGCTGGGAAAGTAGCTTAAACGTTTCCGTTGTCCGTAAAATTGAAGAATATCTTAAGCTTGCAGGCATTAAGACATTAATCGATATAGCTGACGCTCACAGTTCAATCTCAAAACATATTAATAAAATTGATACTGACGAAGTAGATTTTGTTGTTTATGCCATGTCTGAATGTCTCATGAAGAGACTTAATTCGGATAAAGAAGGAACGGGTATTAAAGAAGAAATCCCACGGGTCATTAAAAAAGCTAAAAAGAGACCAAGTTCCGTAATACCGTTGCTTTTGGATGGGGATATGAGGCTATCAATCCCCGCAGAATTAAGAGATATAGCCTATGTGGATTTTAGGGATAAAAAACAACTTTATTTAAATGTACTACACATCTTGAAACGGGTGCTGCCTTTTATCCCACTAAGTGGGATCATTGCTAATTTTAAGAAAGAATGTATCGCAATCAAGAAGCTGACTCAAAGCAGCCATCCACGCCTCTGGAAAAAGCTCGAAAAAATAAAAAGAACAGAAGAAAAATATACACAAGAAATCCAAAAGAAAACCATAGGTATTTTAGCTAAACAGGTGCGATCCACGGGGAGAATGTCTGCAGCCTCTATCGTGATGTTGACATCCCTTTTTATAATAGTTCTAGGTTGTACAACAACGATGCTATCTATGTGGTATTTTGACACAAATAATTTTTCTTCTGACGTCGAAATTATTCGTTCAGATCTTCATGTTCCCAACCAAGAAACATCTTTGGCTCGTTCTGAAATATACAAAACTATAGATGAGAAATTAAATACAGGATCTGGCATTCAAACTGTTGCATTAGTGGGAGCTGGCGGTGCTGGCAAAACAACCATTGCCCGCACCTATTTAAGTGAACAGAGTGCTTCCCTAATATGGGAAATCAAGGCTGAAAGTAAGACTAGCTTTTTAGGATCATTTGTAAATCTTGCCTACGCGCTTGCAACAAATCAAGAAGATGGGGATCATCTTAACTTAATTGAAAAAATCGATAATGCGAAAGTGCGAAGAAAGAAAATTCTCTTATTTGTCCAGTCTAAACTAAGAAAATGTAAAAATTGGTATCTACTGTTTGATAATATAGGTTCTTTTGAAGAAATTAAGTACCATTTCCCCTATGAATCAAAGACCTGGGGAGACGGTAAGGTTATCATTACGAGTCGAAATAATAATCTACAAAATAGTTGCTTCTTGGAAAACGATAAAATCATCCGCATTCATCATCTAACAGAAGTAGAAAAGCTTGCTCTACTGAAAAAAATTATAGGTAAGAAGAAGTATGAAAAGGATAAAATTGAGGAACTAATCAGTTTCGTAGAAAACATCCCCCCGTATCCTTTGGATATCTCAATTGCTGGCAATTACATTACTGAGTCTAAGATATCACTAAAAAAATACCTTGAATATATGCACATATCTAGTGAAGAGTTTTTGGCCAGTCAAGAAAGGATCCTCTGTGATATTGGAAATTATCGTAAAACCAGACATGCTATTGTTTTATTGTCCATCGACAGGATTTTAAAATGCAATCAAGATTTTAAGGATCTCCTGCTCCTTATTAGTCTCTTAAACTCACAGGATATTCCCAGAGAACTTCTTGAAAAAGTGAAGTCTCCCATTGTTGTAGATACATTTATACATGAGCTAAATAAACATTCTCTCGTGGAACTACCCTCTGCAAAATCAAACGACTTTCGTAAATTTTCCATTCATAAAAGAATTCAGCAGATAGCTCTCAGCCATCTGGAACGACGCTTTACCGTTAAACATTTCAGGGAACCTGTTAGAAAGCTTTCATCCTCTATAAATGGAGCTACCCTTCACGCAATCGAAAATGAAGACATTGCAAAAATAAGACAGCTACGGGGACACTTTCAAGAACTGTTAAAACATAAGAAAGTTTTGTCAGATGCAGATCTGGCCGGTTTGACTGAGAAACTAGGGAAAATTTACATTTATATAAATAAATTTAAGCGTGCAAAAACCGTTCTTTTGGAAAGCCTTTCAATACATAAAAGGCTTTTTGGAGCGAATCACATAAAAACGGCTTCCGTTCTAACGAATTTAGGTGAGGTATATCTACATATGGGGCAAGCTGGGAAGGCCATTGAAACGATAAAAAACAGTTTAAAAATCACTGAACAAACCTATGGAAAAGAAGACGTAAGATTTGCCAAAGTTGCTTTGCGACTAGACTCTCCTTACAGGCTGTTTTCAGACAGTCTAAGTGCTTTCAAATATGGTAATATGGGCTACCAAATCTTGAAAAAACACCACGGAGAGGATCATATTGATACAGCTTATGCAGCTGTTAAACTTGGACATATTCATAAAAACTTGGGTGAATTTGAAAAAGCACTAGAGCTATTAAAGAAAGGGAGCAGCGTTCTCGAAAAAACATATGGCCCTAGGCATATTCGAACAGCTTGGAGTTATATTCGTTTAGGAAATCTGTATGAAGTTTTGGGTTACTATGAGAGAGCAAATGAGTTACTGCAAAAAAGTTATGATATATATAGTAAACACTATGGAAACCATCATTCTTGCACCGCTTGGGTACTCGCATATTTAGGAGAGATTTCCGATAAGTTGGGGAATCACGAGGAAGCCAAGACCTATCTTGAAGCTAGTTTTGCTATTTACAAAAAAATTTACAATGAAAAACATATAAAAAGCTCCTGGGTCTTACGCTACCTAGGAAATACATATAAACATCTAGGGGATGTTGAAAAAGCAGAGAACCTGTTAACGCAAGCTTTGAAGGTGTATTTAGCAGAAGATGGGAATATATTCGATGTTACAAAGTTACATATCAAACTAGGCCTTTGTTTGATTGAAAGTCATAAATTTGAGCAAGCTGAGCAACATTTGCTAGCTTCTGAGGCAATTCTCAAAAATGAGAAGCATTACACTTATTATAGACCGTTAGAAGCCTTGTCTGACCTTTATAAAAAGAAAAGTGAGATAGCTCTTAAGAATGGAGATAAAATAGAATCTTATAAGTTTTACAATAAATCTATCAAATATTTAGAAGATGCTTTGACATGTTCACAAGACAGATTCCCAAGCGGGACTCCGGTCATTCAAGAAATAGAAGTAAAATTAGAAAAATTAAAGCTGGACTTAAGAAAGGCCTAGCGTAGCCAACAGCTAGCCAGAAACAAATCTCGGGTCCGGATGTATCTGTCCCTGTGTATGATCTTCCCGCTAGTTATGATATCCAATTGTAATACATTGCTTTTACAAACTTCATCCCTACTACTTCAGCTTTCTTACTCAAATTCATACAACGACTTTAATAGAAATAAAACCGTTTACAAACTCATAGTATGTCTATAAAAAGACACGTCGGCAGTAAGAATATGCTGGTTTCTATTTTTTTTTGGGTGTAGAGTAGCCCCTTCAAAAGACTTAAAAGGAGATTCTTCCATGGACAAAGTGCCAATGACACAAAATGGTTTCAACAAAATTCAAGAAGAGTTGAAGCACTTGAGATCTGTAGAGCGACCAGAGGTCATTCAGGCAATTTCTTCTGCACGTGAGTTGGGAGATCTTTCGGAAAATGCCGAGTACCATGCAGCGAGGGAGCGACAGGGCTTTATTGAAGGCCGGATTGCTGAACTTGAGGATAAAACTGCTCGTGCCGAGGTCATAGACATCTCAAAGCTTTCCGGCGACACTGTCAAATTCGGAGCTAAAGTCACGCTCACCGATGAAGATACTGATCAAGAAAGCGCGTATCAAATCGTTGGAACAGACGAGTCAGACATCAGCCTGGGGCTTTTATCGATTACATCTCCTCTTGCAAGGGCTCTCATTGGGAAATCAGTTGGTAACTCCATTGAAGTAACCACACCCAACGGTAGCCGCGCCTATGAAATCAATGAGATCCGTTACAGCTAATCGATGTCAGAGTCCCTTTCGTGCTGGATTGTTACAGATGGAAAAGCGGGGACAGAGAACCAGTGTCTTGGTCTCGCTGAAGCCCTTAACCTTTCGCCAACTGTAAAGCGTGTCACGACCCGTTTTCCCTGGACACATCTTCCTGCCCATTTGTGGCCAATTCCCTTGTGGGCACAATCTCCAGAAAGAGATCAACTCAAAGCACCTTGGCCAGATCTTCTCATTGCCTCTGGACGTCCAAGTGCGGCACCTGCTGCTGCCATTCGCAAAAAATCTAAAGGAAAAACCCGCGTTATTTTTGTTCAAGGCCCCCGACTCTCTCCCAGCCGTTTCGATGTGGTGGTTTCACCTTTTCACGATCAACTGAGTGGAAACAACATCCTAACGACCCACGGCGCTCTCCACAAAGTCACCAAAACAAAGTGTGATCAAGCGATTAAATCCCTCAAGCCCAGGATTTCCCATTTAAAGCCTCCTTATGTAGCCGTTCTTATAGGAGGACCCAATAAATACTACCAATTGGATGACAAAGTCATGAACTCCATTGGACAACAATTGGCCGCCCTTTCCAAAAAACATAATGTGAGCCTTCTTATTACAGGCTCCCGCAGAACAAAAGATTCGGCATATACAGTTCTGCACGAATGTTTGAAAAACACACCCCATATGCTTTGGGATTGGTCAGGAGAAAATCCTTATCTGGGTTTCTTGGGAATCGCCGATCACATATTACTGACCCAAGATTCAGTCTCAATGGCCTCTGAAGCAGCCTCCACAGGAAAGCCTGTTTACATCATCCCGCTGCCCGGAAAGTCTGATAAATTTCAACGATTCCATAAACATTTTCAAGAACTGGGATACACCCGCCCATTTCAGGGGAATTTGGAAAACTGGACTTATCCACCCCTGGATGAACCAAAAAAAATCGCTGAGAAAATTAGAAAAATCCTTAATATCTGAAGAAGTGCTTTTAAGTAATATCTCTCTACGCCTTTCCCGGTAGCTTTGTGCTCTTAAGATAAAGGGCCATCAAAGGAGGCTGAACAATCAGGCTAAAAAAGATCACACCAAAAACAAGGCAAAGAAAGGTTTCTCCATGAGCGTAGTCATGGGGTAACAGCAAGATAAGCGCAGCCGAAACAGCACCACGCACTCCCCCAAGAGTTAATACGTTCATCCAGGAAAGAGGCAATTTTGTTCCTACTGCCCTGAGGGCCCCACC
>Ga0066610_10000479_pt1 | contig 27935 bp, 28 predicted proteins | sample SaaInlV_DNA_165m_FD_60375 | JGI IMG/M metagenome (GOLD analysis project Ga0066610, IMG submission 60375) | Marine microbial communities from expanding oxygen minimum zones in the Saanich Inlet - SI075_LV_DNA_165m | ecosystem: Environmental > Aquatic > Marine > Unclassified | place: British... | reverse complement strand
AACTCCTTGGCTGCAATTGAGAAAGTAAAATGGCACCCATCTTGGGGACAAGCTAGGATCACTAAAATGGTTGAAGGCAGACCAGATTGGTGTATTTCTCGGCAGAGAGTATGGGGAGTACCATTACCACTATTAGTGCATAATGATACAGGAGAATTGCATCCAGATACCGTAGTCATTATGCGTAAAGTTGCAGACTTAGTCAGTGAATCAGGTGTTGATGCTTGGTATGAGGCTCCATTGGAGCAGCTTATTGATGTTGATGTTGATAAGTATACTAAAGTTGAAGATATTCTAGACGTTTGGTTTGATTCTGGCTCAGTGTTTTCTTCAGTACTTCAAGAGCTTGGATTGCCATTTCCAGCAGACTTATATCTTGAAGGCTCAGATCAGCATCGTGGTTGGTTCCAAACATCATTGCTTTTGTCTGTAGCTACGCAAGGATGTGCACCATTTAAAGAAGTTTTAACACATGGATTTATTGTTGATGGCCAAGGTCGGAAAATGTCTAAATCTGTTGGCAATGTTGAAGACCCAAGCAAGGTATTTAAAACCCTAGGAGCTGATGTCTTTAGGTTGTGGGTATCATCAGTGGATCATCAGGGGGATGCAAGTTATTCACAAGAAATCTTAAAAAGAATTAGTGAAGCTTATAGAAAATTAAGAAATACAGCAAGATTTTTGCTAGCAAATTTGCATGATTTTGATCCACACGAGAATATGGTTGCACCAAAAGATTTATTAGCTTTAGATACCTGGATTGTACAAAAAGCTAAGATGTTACAAGAAGAGGTTCAAGACTATTACAATAGTTATAATTTCCATGCTATTTATCAACTGATACATAATTTTTGTACTAACGAATTAGGTAGCTTTTATTTAGATGTAATTAAAGATAGGCAATATACTGCGCATGCTAATAGTCTAGCGCGGCGTTCTTGCCAAACGGCTATGTATCATGTGATCCAAGCCTTAGTGCGTTGGCTTGCGCCAATAATCAGCTTTACTGCTGAAGAAATTTGGCAAAATCTACCTGGGTATAATAACGATACAATATTTTTAACAACCTGGTATGAGTTTCCACAAAATTTAAATGCTATTGATAATGAATCTTGGGATAAAATATTATTAGTTCGTGATGAAGTTAACCGTCAGATTGAAAGTGCAAGGCAATCAGATATTTTAGGATCTGCTTTAGAAGCTAATATTGTGGTATTTGCAAGTGATGAATATTTTAATGTACTAGCAAGTATTGCTGATGAATTAAAATTTGTTTTTATAACTTCACTAGCTAATGTTGATAAAATAGTAAATGCACCAAAAGATGCTATTTCTGGTGAGCTAGATGGTATTAAAATATCTTTATGCAAATCAGATGGTGACAAATGTGAGCGCTGCTGGCACCGACTCGAGGAGGTTGGCACAATAACTGAGCACCCAAGTTTGTGCAAGCGTTGTACGACTAACCTTATATCACCAGGAGAGCATAGAGCTTATGCGTAAAATTTCTTTTATAAAGTGGTTTGTTTGTGCAATTATTATTGTGGTTATGGATCAGGCTTCAAAATTATGGGCACTAGATAGTTTAACTCACCATGATATTTCAGTATTTTCAGGACTTAATTTTGCTTTGACACAAAATGCTGGAGCTGTATTTGGTATTTTAGCTAAATCTTCAGGATGGCAACGTTGGTTCTTTACTGGTTTTGCCTTGGTTATGATTATTATTATTATTGCTTGGCAAAATAATCTAAAAGATAGTGAAGGTAGCGAGAGTTTAGCTTTAGCCTTAGTTCTGGGTGGCGGTATAGGTAATGTTGTCGATAGAATAAGGTTGGGGTATGTCATTGATTTTATTGATGTATATTACGAACAATGGCATTGGTATACTTTCAATGTTGCAGATATGTTTATTTGTATCGGTGCAATAGTGTTGCTGTGGATATCTTTATTTAACCGCAAGCAGCGTAATATTTTTGCTTGAAATATTTTAACCAACATTCTACCTTACTCTGTAAATCTGTCTAAATACTTGTCCTTTCAATTTTCTGACTTATAATTTTATATTATAAATGTCTTTATTCTAAATACTAATAATTAAATGCTCCTTTGCAGTATAGAGCTCCAGTTACGATAACAAAACAGGAGATAGTCTATGCCTAATTTCCTTAAACTTATTGAACGTGGCCGTACAGAAGAAATTAGAGCCATCCTTGATTCTTGCCCTAGAAATTCACTATCAGCACATGTTAATTGTAAGGACCCAGCAGGATTTACCCCAATGCATTATGCTGCTGTAGGTGGTCATGTAGAGATTATTCGTATATTGCATGCTAAAGGTGCAGATTTGAATGCTAAGGCCACTAGCGATGAAATATCACCATTACATGTTGCTGTTGGAGCAAACTTAGATTTTGTGGTGTATGAATTAATTAATCTTGGTGCAGATAAGGATATTAAAGATAAATATGGTCTTAGTGCTTTAGATTTGGGTTTGAAAGTGCCAAGCATGAATTTACCATTTAAGGCAATTGTAGAATTAATTAAATCTGGTGTGGCCATAACTAATCTTAGCTCATATCTTAATGCACTTATTATTGGGGCGGCACAAAATGAAGTTGATGCTATGCGAGAATTGAAAGATCTATCGTGTGAAGAGGGTCGGGGAGTTATATTCCCACATATGCAAAATCCTTTGCTGAATGTAAATACCTTAGCTCTTCATGCAATATTGGGCTTAGCTCCAGAAATGTTGGAATATATTTGGAATGAGGAAAATACTGACTCTCATTTCAGGGCAGCAGAAGGGTTTGGTAGTGCTCTTATTGTTGCGACTGAGCAAGACACGTTATTTCATCATTTAGTGCAAATGTTGCCGACATTAAATATGTTGCAGGCACCTTATAAGCTATATTCATCTTCAAGGAATAATCCAAGTTTGGAGGCAAATGAATTACGTGAAATTATTGGAGTGATAGGGGCTAATATCAGAGCTAGATTTAATGGGACAAAATACTCTATAGATCAAGTTAGTCTGGGGGTGTTGAGTTTTGAATTTGATGAGGTAGGTAGATTTACTAATAAGGATGAATTATTAGTAAGATTAAGAAGAATTATTGAACTGTTACAAGCTCATGGCTGTGAGATCAATCAAACATATAATGGTAAATCTGCAGTTGGGACTATTCTTATTGATAGGCCAGTAGAAATTTTAGAAATATTTTATGAATATGGTGCAAGATTTAATATAAATGATTTGCACTATGCGATGCTCAATGCTGATGCAACTGCAGTGAAATTTTTGTTAGAAAAAGAAGTTAATGTTTTAGGGTTCGGATATACAGATCAAACTACAGAGCAAATTCTTAGTGAGTGTGAAAATGAGCAACTTTTAAACTTTAGGCCAGAGCTAATGAGAGTTATTGCTGAACTTACAGTAAAACAGCAAGAAGAACTTGCTGCACAAGAGCGAATTAATGCTGCACGCAGAGAGGCTGTCGCTCATGAACATAGTTTGGTGGCTCTTGATGGCGCTAGTGTTGCAACGAATGTTGCTATTCCAATGGCAGAAGATTCGTTGGGAGTAAATATCAGATCAACAAGTGATGTACATGAGCCCGCAGGAATATGATGCTTTAAATGAAAGTTAGGTTTGGGAGATGGAATATCAATTTCATCTACAGTCTCTAGGGTTAGGTAGAGGATATTTATCAGAAATCCAAATCAAAGGACAGTCAATATCCTGAGATTGCTTACCAATTGCTGTGGCTATTACCTTATAGGTGTTATTATCACTATTATATTCAGAGGTCGGCATAGTGATAGTATAAAACCTAGCACTAGATTCTGAAAGTATTCCCAAATCGGACATTATTTGAGAGCTTGTGTTGCTGTCAGGCAAATTATCATTGTAGAGTAAAAATTCAAAAATTTTAATTTGAGAATCTTGTAGTGCCTGAAGTGCGTCAGTGCGACGTTGTTCAAGTAAATAAGTTTTGTATGCAGGAAAAGCTGTTGCAGATATTATCCCAGCAATTACCAATACGATAAGGATTTCAACAAGAGTGAAGCCTTTAGCTTTTATTCCTCTGGTGCTATGCATAGTTTGCGTTCTCCTGAAATAACGCCAGAGATATTTACTGTTACCTCGCGTCTATACTTTTTACTCGTAGAACAGTTGTCTGGTTGTCCAGCAAAGGTTGTGCCAACACTTGAAAATCCTGTAGGGCGGAAGGTGATTGAGGTGATTCCACTATCAGATGTGAAAATAGTGTTATCGACGTTATAGACGCTAATTATGTTATCTGCATTCAAACTATTAGGGCTGCTGCCAGAAAAAACTACCCATGAACTCCAGTTAGAAGTGCTTATACAGCTTACACCACTCTCAGCATCAAATGGACAAATAGTTACATCAGCTTCTGTGGTAATAGCTTCACTTTTTGCGGTTAGGAATCCGGCAGTTAAATGTTCGCTATCGCTTCGAACGGCATTATTTCTTAAGAGATCATAATACGCTGGAATAGCAAAAGATACTAGTATCGATGATATGGTTACTACCGCTAATAGCTCCGCGAGAGTAAATGCTTGTCTTTTGCTTACCAACATACGTTGCTTGCTCCTGCTGGTGTATTGGTTCTAAATCCATCTTGATAAAGTAAAATAGTTTGACATGTAGCAATGTCGTCTACTTGTTTACTGTCAGATCTTACTGTTGCTTGTAAATAGAAAATACCGTGAGTGCTATCTGGGGTTTCAACAATAGAAATATTGTAATTTTTAGTCTGAAGCTCATCTGGTATACTTACACTAGTAATGTCATTGGTATTAGCTTCCATTAGATAGCGTTCTGCATAAGAATGAGTAGAGACTAATGCAATTTTAGCTTCTTCTCTGGTAGATTCTTTTTTGAATTTTCCATAGGCCTTATAACTGGTGCTTGATAATATCCCAACAATAACTAGTGTTACTAAAAGCTCAATTAAGGTGAAGCCGATATTTTTATGACTGGTCTTCATGTCAATACCTATGTTTATAGTTCCTATAAATATAAGTATATCTCTTATGGGGTGAGCCGTAGTGCTTTATTTACATGTACAGGTCTATTAAAATTATTACTATAAAAAGTGCCATTATTGTAGGTCAGTCCATTATTATCGATATTGATAGTGTTATTGGATAAAAAACCTACATAACTTGTCTTATATTTAGATTTTACTACCTGGATCGAAGTTATCTTGTTAGTTGCATTGAATAGATCAATTTGTTTCCAGCCCTGACTTACTAGGAGTACTTTTTGGCCACGGGAGCTAGCAATAGCTTGAGCTAGAGTAATAGTTGAGCGTAATTGATAAAAGGTCGCTATATCAGTACGTTTGTTTTGGCTTATAAAAGGTAAGCTGCTTAATATCATAATGATGCATATACAAATTAATAGCTCAGTCAAGGAGTAGCCATTATGCCTCTTTATTAAGTTGTTTAACATGATAAATGTTCACCTTATAATTATAAATTGCTGATTAGCTAGAACACTTGGTTTAGAATATGCTATTTTATACCGTCACTTATTTTATGTTATATAGCTAATGTGCAAGGAGGCTTAAAATGGGAAGGACTCTAGTAAAAATACTAATGCTGGTGGCTTTAGCTGGCTGTCAAAATCAAGGAACATTTGTCAGGAGCAGTAGCTCACCCTCCAATAAGGATGATACTCGGTATAAACTGTTAAGCCGAGGTTACTCTGTCGACTATGTTGATGCCTATGAGCAGGGTTGTGTTAGTGTTGCAGATGAAAACATCATTAAAGATGAAGAGCGGTATGCTCGACAAGTAGAGTATAAACGCGGCTGGAACCAAGGTGTTGCAACATGCAATAATCCATATGGTGAGATTTCAAGAGAAGTCATAGAGCAAAAAAAGAGAGCCACAAGTAACTCTGATTTGTGGAAAGAGATGAAAAAATAAATTAGTGGGAGAAATATCACATGCCAATGTATGAGTATGTCTGTAAATCATGTACACATTCATTAGAAAAATTACAGAAAATTGATGCTGAGCCAATAATTTTTTGTCCTGCGTGTGAAAGCAACACTTTGGAGAAAAAAATATCAGCTGCAGGGTTTCGTTTAAAAGGTAGTGGCTGGTATGAAACTGACTTTAAGAAGAAAGATCAACGTAATTTAGCTAGTAATGACGACAAAAAAACTACAGAAGAGAAATCAGTAACTTCAACTGCTAAGGATAAAGGTAAAGAATCATGACTCAAATTTATAGAACCCATACTTGTGGGGCACTGACTCAAGAAAATATTGGTGAAAAAATTCTTGTGAGTGGGTGGGTACACTATCGTCGTGACTTTGGCGGATTGATTTTTTTAGAAATTCGTGATCATACAGGGTTAATTCAAGTTGTATTTGATCCATCAGTAAATGCAGAAGTATTTGCTATTGCAGAGAAAGCTAGAAAAGAATATGTGGTAAGAATTAATGGAGATTTACGTATTAGACCAAATGATACGGCTAATCCAAATATGCCTACAGGAACAATTGAAATTGTTGCAGATAGTTTTGAGATAATTAGTAAAACAGTGCCGTTACCATTTTATCCTGACGATCACCAGACTATAAGTGAGGAAGTGCGCTTAAAATATAGAGTTTTAGATTTGCGTCGAGAAGAGATGGCAAAAAATATTAGATTACGCAGCAAAATCACTGGTTTACTACGGAATTTTTTACAACAGTATGATTTTGTTGATATTGAAACACCGATGCTGACTAAGGCAACCCCTGAGGGCGCAAGAGACTATCTAGTGCCAAGTAGGACTAATCCAGGAGCATTTTTTGCTTTACCTCAATCGCCACAAATTTTCAAAGAACTTTTAATGATGGCGGGAATGAATAGGTACTATCAAATAGTGCGCTGTTTTAGAGATGAAGATTTGCGCGCAGATAGACAGCCAGAGTTTACGCAATTAGATATTGAAATGTCTTTTGTGACTAAAGAAGAAATTATGGTAATGATGGAAAATTTAATTGTTACAACATTTAAAGAATCCATCAATGTTGAATTACCAACACCATTCAAGCGTATGACGTATTTAGAGGCTATGGATAAGTATGGTATTGATAAACCAGATTTAAGGAATCCTCTGGAATTAGTTGAAATTGCTGATATTATGAAAAATGTTGAATTTAAAGTATTTTCTGATCCAGCTAAAAAAGATGATTGTCGTATTGTGCTTATGCGCGTACCTGGCGGAGGTGGAAAATTATCAAGGAAAGCTATTGATGATTACACTAAGTTGGTTGGTAAACATGGGGCTAAAGGTCTGGCTTATATTAAGATCAATGATATTAGTAAGGGTCGTGATGGCTTGCAGTCACCAATATTAAAGTTTCTGCCTGATGATGCTATAACTGCAATTATAGAAAAAAGTTTGGTAGTAGATGGCGATCTTATATTCTTTGGCGCAGGAAAAACTAATGTTGTTAATGAATCAATGGCAGCTCTTAGAAAAGCCTTGGGTGATGATTTACAGCTTGTTGACGTAAATTCATGGGAGCCACTTTGGGTTGTAGATTTCCCAATGTTTGAAAAAGATGGGACATCAGGGCGCTTAACTTCTATGCATCATCCATTTACACAGCCATCAGTTGCGAGTGTTGAAGAGTTTGAATCAGCAGACCTTGGTAAATGTTTATCAGAAGCCTATGATTTAGTACTAAATGGTACTGAATTAGGTGGTGGCTCAGTACGTATACATGATATGAAAATGCAAAAAGCAATATTTAATGCATTGGGTATTAGTGAAGATGAAGCTAATTCTAAGTTTGGATTTCTGTTAGATGCTATGGAAATGGGTACACCACCTTTAGGAGGAATTGCTTTTGGTCTAGATCGACTCGTGATGTTAATGGTTAGAGCAGCTTCTATCCGAGATGTTATTGCCTTTCCTAAGACTCAAAGTGCTAGCTGTTTATTAACCAATGCCCCAACACCAGTTAGCAAAGCTCAATTAGATGAACTTAATATCCAATTACATGATTCTTTGTTAGAAAAAGAGAAAGAAAAAGAGAAAGAAAAAGAGAAAGATAAAGAAAAAGAGTAATTTCATTATATAGTAAGGCGTAGAGTTTAAACCTACGCCTTACTTATTTTGATAAATTTTTTATTCAATAAATCTTCTTTTTTTTGCAGTGTTAGGCTTATCTTCAGATGAGCTGGCTATGGTTGTAGCTCCTGCCCGAGAACGCTTTGTTGTTGGGTGTGTATCTAGATGTTGTTGAAATTGAAATAGATTAGATGCGGGAAGCATTATATTTTGCTCTCCTGTCATTATAGTATTATTAACTACTGCACCTGTTTCCTCCACATTAGAATGATCTATATGAGTTCCATCTAATTCTGCCTCACTATCTACTTGATTCGGAGAATTAGGCTCAGATCCATCTATGATTTCTTCTCTATCTGCTTCAACATCACTTGGTGTTGGAGGTGGTGCTGGAGGCGAGACTTCTTCTAATATTTCTAGTTGCGTTAGACTGTTGTGGAATAAACACATTTCAGGAACATCCGCAAAGGATATTTCTCGAATAAACCTATTATATGAACTAGAGCAAAGTTCAGCTATAGAGAACTCTCTCATCAGCATCAAGTTCTCTAAGTGTGATGCTTTAGGTATTTCTAAATCATCAGCATCGTCATCATCAAGGGTTAATTTGATACTTGCTGATGTAGTATTTTGCATAGTGATTATTAAGTCTGCAAGCGTTTTGATTTTCGTGCCATTAACGTGACTAATTTTCATATTCTTATAATCTTTAGCATCATCATTATAAATATTGTTGCCATCAGCATCTTGAGCATAACTTTTAGGGATTATAGAGCTTATAAAAACTACTTCTTCATTATCTTCGTCACGAGAAATATTGCGATATTTTTTAATTTTAGCAGTATTAGAGTAAGTGGAACTTAAAAAGTTTTTTGTTAATGTTTGGAATAGAAGGCCTGAGTCCCAATAAAAATTAGGTTGTATATAGTTTGGAATCAATGGAACTAAATCATTGGCGCCATGAGCCTTATTTAGAGTTATATCACATGCATGTGAAGTATTTCCACGGATAAAACTAATACTGACTGTATCACCAATATGCTTTCGTTTTATTAGAACATCATAAGGTTCAAACATGCCATCTTCAAGCATGACAGTGGCATCATCATGAATTTGAATGCCATCAATATGAGTTAAGATGTCGTTTTCTTGTAGCAAAGTGCCAGAACAAGAAAGTAATGGTACAGATTTAACTTTCAATCCAGTCGTTGTACTAGCAAGTCCAAGTGATGTTTTAGTTAAAGAGTTTAATTTGCTGGTTTTAATATTAAGTTCAGGAAATGAAGAGTGGTGGACATCACCTATCATTTTATTGTGCATGAGGAAATGTTTTACTATTGATACAGGGATGATTTGACCACTACCCTCAACACCTCTTATGCCTTGGAATGCTACACCGATCAACATATTGTTACAAATAACCGGCCCACCACTATTTCCTGGAGCAATAGCAGCTGTAAGCTGAGCGACGGGCAGTTGAATATTGCTATGTGCATAATTATGTTGATTTTCTACTCTGGAAACAGTACCTCGAGTTTTTGAGACAGTTGTTCCACCCATTGGAAAGCCATGAACTTCAATGCAATCATCTATTTTAGGGCTACGCTCTAGGAGTGGGATTGGTACAGCTCGTTCATTAAATGCTACATTATCAACTTTTAATAACGCTAAATCACAGCTAGAGTCAATAGATATGATGGTTGCCTCATACTTAGTGTTATCTCCTCGGGGGAATTTAACTGTAAGACGTTCTGCTTCAGCGACATGTGCATTAGTTACAATATAAGTTTCATCTAAATGCATAACTACGAACCCGGACCCAGAAGAGCCAGATGAAAATGGCGTAACATGTGGTCTTGTATGGGAGTATTCAATACCCCATGCTTCGATATGTAAAACTGATACATCTGGGTTAAATGCAGGTATTAATTCTGTATTCATCTCAGGAGATGAATTACTGTGTGAAGTATCTTCTGGGCTTGTATTAGTTATGATGGGGACTACTACATCTTCTTCTCTTGTTGCCATGTGGAGATCTCCTTATCAATTATATAATTATTTGTCTAGTTTTATAATTATATACATAAATCACAAATCTTTTGGGTTTGGCGTCGATAATGGCTGATATTTTCAGTTGTTTTATTGTCTGCATCTTTGGCTGGTGTGTCGAGATGCAAATTTATAGTAATTTGATGTTTAAAGTCTTGTATAAGTGTTTATAATGACAGCTGCAATAAACAAGGTTAAGAGGTGGTTATGGCTGGTCATAGTAAGTGGGCTAATATACGTTTTCGCAAAGCAGGTCAAGATGCTAAACGAGGGAAGTTGTTTACCAAACTGATTCGGGCTATTGTTCAGGCAGTAAAAGAAGGCGGTGGTGGTGAAGTTGAAAATAATCCTGGTTTAAGAAATGCTATTGATAAAGCTTTGTCTGGCAACATGACACGTGATGTTATAGATAGGGCGATAAAGAAAGCTGCTGGCGGCGACGATGGTAAGATTATGGAGCGCATTAATTATGAAGGTTATGGGCCAGATGGAGTAGCTGTTTTAGTAGACTGTATGACTGATAATAAAAATCGTACTGTTGCAGAAGTTCGGCATGCTTTTTCAAAGCATGGTGGAAACTTGGGTACTTCAGGATCCGTTGCTTATCTATTTTCCAATGTTGGACACATACTAGTTGGTGCAAATGCTAATGAAGAAGAGCTATTTGAAATAGCTGTTGAATCTGGTGCTGAAGATGTTGAATTACAAGATGATAATACATTCTTTATTCAAGTTGAATCAAAAAGCCTATATTTAGCAAAGGCAGCTATTATTAAAGCAGGCATGGAAGTTTTATCAGCAGAGAATCACATGGTAGCATCAACATCTACAGAGTTAAATTTTGATGACTCTGAAAAAGTAATGAGATTAATCGATCGTTTAGAAGATTTAGATGATGTACAAGATGTTTATACTAATGCAGATTTCGATGACGTTTTTCTAGCAAGTATGGGATAGATAAATTATATGCGGGTATTAGGGATAGATCCGGGCTCAAGAAGTACTGGTTTTGGTATTGTAAATTATCGTAGTAATAAAATAAACTACGTCACTAGTGGGCATATAAAAGCACAAGGAAATAATCTTTCGCAAAGATTAAAAGAGATATTTGAAGGCATTTCGGCCGTGATCCTTAATTATAAACCAGATTGCGTTGCCATAGAGCAAGTATTTGTGCATAAGAATGTTAGCTCAGCATTGAAACTTGGTCATGCTCGAGGGGCTGCCATGGTTGCAGTAGCAAACTATAATCTTGAAATTGCTGAGTACACGCCAAGATACATAAAAAAGTCTGTTGTGGGCTATGGCGGGGCTGAGAAGGAGCAGGTACAGCAAATGGTAATGATGATTTTAGGTATAGAAAATAAACCACAGGAAGATGCTGCAGATGCATTAGCGTGTGCTATTTGTCATAGTCATCAGCAAGTTGGAGTCGTGCAATGATTGGGAAGTTAACCGGAACTATTTTAGAGAAAACGCCACCTTTAATTTTGATTGAAGTACAGGGTATTGGCTATGAAGTTAGCACCTCAATGAATACTCTTGCTGAGTTACCTGATACAGGAAAGATAGCTTCTTTATTAATTCATAGTCAAACTAGAGATGATGGCACTTTTCTTTATGGTTTTATTAATAATGAAGAAAAGTGGGTATTTCGAGAGCTCATAAGGATTTCTGGGGTTGGTCCTAAACTTGCTTTGGCAATTTTATCTGGAATGAGCGTGGTTGAACTGGGGGAATGTGTTGTAAACAGACAGCCAGACAGACTAGTGAAATTACCTGGAGTTGGTAAGAAAACTGCTGAACGCTTGGTGGTTGAATTACAAGATAGATTAGATAAAATAACACCCTCTGGAGTTGTGTTTTCTCAGTTGTTAATGAGTGGGCAAAAAGATGATAGTGCTAGTAAAATAATAAATGAATCTATAGGTGCATTGATATCTTTAGGATATAAAACTCCTCAGGCTCGAGGTGCGGTTGATAGTGTCTATGACGATACTTTAACTAGAGATGAAATTATTAAATTAGCTCTACAAAAATTAGCAGGATAGTTATGTTAGAAATGGACAATATTATATCTCCAGAGGTGCAGTTAGGCGATGGAGTAGAGATAGAAAGCAGTATCCGGCCTAAAACCTTGGTTGATTACGTTGGTCAACCTGTTGCCTGTGAGCAATTAGATATATTTATTGAGGCTGCTAAACGGCGTAAAGAAAGTATGGATCATATTTTATTATATGGGCCTCCTGGGCTTGGTAAAACAACGTTAGCAAATATTATTGCTAATGAGATGGGTGTTGCAATAAAACAAACTTCAGGTCCGGTTCTAGAAAAAGCTGGTGATTTAGCTGCAATGTTAACTAATCTTGAAGCAGGAGATGTATTATTTATTGATGAGATACATCGCATGTCACCTCATATAGAGGAAATTTTATATCCAGCAATGGAGGATGGGCAATTAGACATTTTAATTGGGGAGGGTCCTGGTGCTCGATCTATAAAATTAGAGCTGCCGGCATTCACCTTAATTGGAGCAACAACTAGAGCTGGATTATTAACATCACCATTGCGTGATAGGTTTGGAATAGTTCAGCGTTTAGAATTTTATAATTTAGTTGATTTGACTAGCATTGTGAAGCGTACCGGAAGTATATTAAGTGTTGGGATCGATGTTTATGGGGCTAAAGAAATTGCTAGACGATCAAGAGGAACCCCTAGAGTTGCCAATAGATTATTAAAAAGAGTACGAGATTTCGCTGAAGTTCGTGGTAATGGCATGATTGATCAAGAGACTGCAAATAAAGCATTACTTTTGCTTGAAGTTGATGACAGTGGTTTTGATTTGATGGATAGAAAACTTTTAATAACTTTAATTAATACTTTTGATGGTGGACCTGCGGGTATTGATAGCCTAGCAGCATCCATAGGAGAAGAAAAACATACATTAGAGGATGTGGTTGAGCCATATTTAGTCCAGCAAGGATTCATTAAACGCACACCAAGAGGTCGAGTAGCAACAGATAAAGCTATAGAGCATTTTGCAAAATTAAACAAAAGTTGAAAACCTAACTTTTGTCATGTAAATTGGCCATCTGCAGGAACTGCCTGTATTATATACCCATGAAAAAATCACACATATTTAAACTTAGAGTGTACTACTCTGAGGTAGACGTGCTTGGAATAGTTTATCACACTAACTATGTTAACTATATGGAGCGAGCTAGATGTGATTGGCTGCGTGTTTGTGGATTTCCTATACATCAGACTTGCAGCGATTATGAAATACTTTTTGCAGTAAAGCATTTGGATGTTTCTTACTTAGCTCCAGCTAAGCTTGATCAGGAATTATATATTGTTAGCAAAATAGTGAAAGCTAAAAAAGCCAGTTTAATGTATGATCAAAAAGTGTGTGCGGATGCAAATGGCCTACAAGTTCTTTGCCATGCAAAGATTTGTATAGTGTGCTTGGGGCAGAATCTTCGTCCAAAGGCAATACCACAACCAATCTATGAAAATTTCAAAGGAGTCTGTTGTGACAACGAATCTTAGTTTCTGGCATTTATTTTTAGAAGCCAGTTTTATTGTAAAATTAGTAATGGGCATTTTGTTGGGGTTATCAATATTTTCTTGGGCATGTATTATTCAGCGGAGACGAGCTATAAATAATGCTTACAGCATGCTTAATGAATTTGAAGGGATGTTTTGGTCTGGAATCGATTTGGGTGGCTTATATGGCAAGCTCACTGTGAAAGGTGGACATCTTGCTGGTCTTGATGCAATTTTTGTAACTGGGTTTAAAGAATTTGTCAGAATGCATAAGCATTCATCGATGGAAGGTCGCCAAGTCATTGAATCTTCTGCGCGGTTAATGCGAGTTAAATTATCTCAAGAAGTCTCAATGCTAGAGAAAAACCTGCCGTTTCTTGCATCAGTTCAATCAATGAGCCCATATATTGGCTTGTTTGGCACAGTATGGGGGGTCATGAATTCTTTTACGCAATTGGGGACGGTACAACAAGCGACACTTTCTATGGTAGCGCCAGGAATAGCTGAAGCATTGATTGCTACTGCTATGGGCTTAGTTGCAGCTATACCGGCTGGTATTGCTTATAATCGTTATATTAATAATATCGATAACATAGCCAGAGGGTATGAAAATTTCATTGATGAGTTCGTTGGTTTATTGCAGAGAAAATTATATTCCAATAGAGATGTAACTCAGGATCAGGATGCGAAATAATTATGAGAATACATAGGCGTAGATCCATTGCAGAAATCAATGTAGTGCCTTATATCGATGTTATGTTGGTCCTAGTAGTTATCTTAATGGTGACTGCACCACTAATGACACAAGGAGTTCAAGTAGATTTGCCCCAGGCTCAAGCCAAATCCTTACCTACAGATAAACCCTTACCTGTTATTGTAACAGTAAATAGAGAGGGACAATTGTTTTTGAGTATTATGGATGATCCAGCTAAGGCTATTAGTACTGAGGTGGTTCAAGCTGAAATTATAGCTGCTGTATTAAAGGATCCAGAGCGACCAGTATTGGTCCGAGGTGATAGATCTGTTATGTATGAGTCAGTTTTGGAAACTATGGTCTTACTGCAACAATCTGGAGTATCTAGTGTTGGACTTGAAACTAATAATATAACAGAGCAAGGTTAATATTATGGCTATTGTACCATCATTGAAAAAAAGTTTAATTTTATCTATATCATTTCATCTTATTTTAGTTATGGTGTTTTCTATATCATTTCAATTAAATAAGCCGATAAAGATGCAGGTATCTGGAAAAATTGATAACGGAAATAAATTGCAGCCACCCAAGAAAATCATTCAAGCAGATTTGGTTGATAGAAAATTAGTAGAGCAGGCGATACAGCGTCAGCATCAACAAGAAACGTTACAATCACAAAAGAAAAAAGAGCAGGCAATAATTGCACGCCAGGCTCAAAAAGAGTTAGAGCGCAGCAAAAAAGAGATGGATAAAATACAGAAAGAGTTATTGCAAGCAAAACGTGATAGTAGTAAATATAAAAAAAACTTGGAACAAAATGTACAGAAAAACAATAATCTAAAAAATGAAATTTCAAAGAAGCAGCAGGACTTAAAATTTGAGCAAGAGAAAATTGACTTGGCAAAACAAAAAAAAATAGATATTGAGAAGGCTTACAAAGAAGCAAAAGATAATCAAGCAAAAGAACAACAAGAACAGAAAGAGGCTCAAGCACGTAAGTTAAAAGAGGACCAAGAGCTCGCAGCCAAAATGAAAGCAAAACAAGAGAAGTCTGCACAAAGGCGAGTATGGTTGGATGCAGAATATACTAAGGTTGTTGCACAAATTCAAACTTCAGTAATTGAAAAAAGAAACTTAATTTCCGCTTTTAGTGACGAATTAATATGTGAAGTTCAATTTCGCTTGTTAACTGATGGCAACGTTGCGTCTGTTAAAATAGTAAAAAGCAGTGGGAATGATGCCTATGATGAAAGTGCCAAAATTGCTGTGTATAAAGCGGCACCTTTTGATATACCTAAGGATCAAGAGTTATTAAGCAGGTTGAAAGACATAATTTTAGTATTTACAAAGGATACCCTTAATGTTTAAAAAAAACATTGTAGTTTTGTGCTTATTTTTTATCCTTCATACCTCTGTGGCTAAACCTCTATATATAGAAATACCACGTGGGCAAAATGTCGGAATACCAATTACAGTTTTACCATTCAAAAATAACGCTGGTCAAAGTATCGCCGGAGTTACCGATATATCGCATATTATTAGCAAAGATCTGAGTAGTAGCGGTCAATTTCGTCTTGTAGAATCATCAGCCTTAGAGAGGATATCTGATAATAAGTTTTGGCGTAGATTAGGTACTGAGCATGTGATCCATGGAACAGTAGAAAAAGTTGGCAAGTTATATACTATTGAAATATTGTTACGCTCAATAAAAAATGATGGTTATGAAGATAAAGTACACCAACGTTTTACTGATATAAATGAGGAAGAATTTCGTCTTTTGTCACATAAATTAAGTGACATTATTTTTGAACAGCTAACGGGAATCAAGGGAATATTTTCTACTAGAATAGCTTATATTACTATTGAAAAGATTAAAGATTTAACAAAACACACGTTAACAGTAGCTGATGCTGATGGCTATAATGATAAACCTTTAGTTGAATCTATTTATCCTTTAATGTCCCCTGCATGGTCGCCAGATAGCAAAAAATTAGCTTATGTAACTTTTTATGGTAATAAAGCAGCTATTAAAGTTGTTGATGTTGATACTGCACGAACACAGCTGCTTACTCAATCACCTGGTATAAATAGTGCTCCAGCATGGTCAAATGATGGTAAGCGTTTGGCGGTGGTTTTATCGAAAGATGGAGCCCCTAAAATATATATACTCGAGTTAGATAGCAAGAAACTTAGAAGAGTAACTCATGGTGGAAATATAGACACTGAGCCAAAATGGATGCCAGGTGATAAATCCATAGTATTTACTTCTAATCGTGGTGGCAGCCCGCAAATTTATCAGCTAGATCTTGAAACTGAAAAAGTTGAAAGAATTACTTTTGAAGGCAAATATAATACTACACCCTCTATTACCAAAGATGGTAAAAATATAGTCATGTTACATAAAGGTGATTCAGGGAAATATAATGTGGCAGTTTACTTTATGAATACTGGTAAAGTACGTATTATTACTGATAACAAGTATGATGAGTCACCATCTTTAGCTCCAAATGGCATGATGGTTCTATACGGGACAATGATTGATGGTCATTATTCATTGCGTGCTGTATCCTTAGATGGTAAATTTCATATGAATTTACCAGCTCATGGTGTACATGTAAAAGAGCCTGTCTGGTCTGGATTTTTGTCTTAATTAAAAGGGTTAGTTAATGAAATTAAATACACTAAAGAAATGGATAGTTATAGGTGGTGTGGCTTTGAGTGTTGTTGGCTGTGCTTCAAATAGTGGCAAAAATAAAGCTATGCAAACTGCAGGTCTTGGTGAGAGATCTAAATTTTATGGCGAAAATATCACGGCAGAGAAAGAAGAGCAGTTATTAGCAGATAGAACATTATTGTTTGGTTTTGATAAATATGATGTTTCAGATGAAAGTAGAAGAGTTTTGTATGCTCATGCAAGAAATTTGTTAAATAATCCTAGTGATCGTATTAGAATTGAAGGCCATGCAGACAGACGAGGTAGTAGATCATACAATTTAGCTTTAGGTGAAAGACGTGCACAATCAGCAAGACAAGTCTTAAAACTAAAAGGTGTATCTGAAAATCAAATAGCTATTGTTAGTTTTGGTAAAGAAAAACCTGCAGCTTTAGGTGATTCAGAGCAAGATTTTGCAATGAATCGTCGTGATTTTTTATCTTACGAGGACTAAATAAATGTTAAAAAAAGTTTCCTTACTTTTTTTATGTACAGTGAGCTTTTCGTTGATGGTGCCTAGTGTTCATGCTGGGCGCTCATCACATGAACAAAGAATAGAGCAGCTAGAGCGTACTGTTTCAAGTCAAATAAATGTAGATCTTTTGAATAAAGTAAGCAGTTTGCAAGATGAAATAGCAAGGTTACGTGGCTTTGTTGATGAGCAACAACACGAACTTGGGTTGATTAATAAAAGGCAGGAAAGCCTATTTAATGATCTTGACCGGCGTTTAGAGAATTTAGCACTCGGCAGCGGTAGCTCTGAAAAAAAAAAGTTAAGTGATAGTGTCGCACAAAATGTTATACCTATTAGTGATGGGGTTGTTACTGATACTGTAGCTTATAGTAAAGCATATGAACTCGTTACTTTGAAAAAATTCAAAGAAGCAGAGTTAGCATTTACAGATTTTATTTGGCGCTTTCCTGATAGTGAATTACTTGTCAATGCTCATTATTGGAAAGGTGAAATTTATTTACAGAATTGGCGTGATGACAAGCATGATACTTTAAGTTTGACTAAGGCGAGAGAAGTTTTTGTTCATATTAGTGACAACTATAAAGAGCATCACAAGGCTACTGACTCAATGGTAAAATTAGGCATGATTGCGCATGAAGAGGGTGATAATGCTAAAGCAAAAGAAATTTACCAGAGTGTTATTAATATAGCCAAAAAAGGTTCCGGTGTTAACATTGCAAAATTGCAGTTAGAAAAGCTAAAATAAAATTAAGACAGTGCAGAATATGTAATGAGTACAATAAGAATAACAGAAATATTTTTGTCTTTGCAGGGTGAGGCCATGTTTACTGGTGTACCCTCGGTGTTTATTAGGACTACAGGATGTCCACTTAGGTGTAGCTACTGTGATACTGCATATGCATTCTCTGGTGGTAAAAAACATTCAATTGATGAAATTGTAGCTCAAACAAAATCTTACCAAGTGTCACATGTAACAGTTACTGGTGGTGAGCCGTTGGCTCAGCCTAACACAATAGCTTTACTTGAATCTTTGGTACAACAGAAGTTCATTGTAGCATTGGAGACTAGTGGGGCCTTAGATATCTCTCAAGTGCCACCTGGTGTACATAAAATAATAGATTTGAAAACCCCAGATTCTGGAGAGGAGCATAGAAACTTATATGCCAATTTAGATTTGTTAAGCGATAGGGATCAAATAAAATTTGTCATATGCTCAAGAAGTGATTATGAGTGGGCGGTCGAGATGCTAGCCAGACATAAACTTAATATGTTTTGTGAGGTGCTGTTCTCACCAAGTTATGGGCAGCAAGACCCAACAGAGCTTGCTGAATTTATTATTGCAGACAGGTTGCCAGTACGATTTCAAATGCAATTGCACAAATTGCTGTGGGGAGATGAAAAGGGGCGTTAATAAATTTGCATTTGTGCAAAATTGGGGTATAATTTTCACTTCTATTTGGGCCGTTAGCTCAGCTGGTAGAGCAGTGGACTTTTAATCCATTGGTCGAAGGTTCAAATCCTTCACGGCCCACAATTGAAACCAGTATGACAGATTACTTTTTGTCGTTTTCTATACTGGTCAGGATTGAAAATAGACTTTCAATTTGAGATATACCCACCTCTATATCATCTTCTTTAAATAATGCATCAATGCTTTCTGCTACTTCTGTTAATTCATTGAAGCCAATGCTTCCGCCTAAACCTTTTAATGTGTGGACCTCACGCTTTAAAGTATCATAATCTTTTGTTTGGATGCTGGTTTTCATCTTGTCTCGACGTGTTGGTATTGATTCAATAAATTCATTTATAATTTCCTTCATTCCTGGGAGAGTTTGCTCATCTATTTCATCATCATCATCATCATCATTAATTAAAAAGTCACTTAGGTCTGTGTTGGTAGCTGTGTCAGTAGTTTTTTCCTTGGGCAGAGATGCTAAGCTATGCTTTTGTATGTTCTGTGCACTAGAAGGGGTTGGTGATATTTTAGAGGTATACTTGGGGTTAAACAGTAAAAATAAAAGGATGATTAGTGTCCCCCAAAGAGTAGCAATAGCAATCATATAGTAGGCACTGGATACATTTCCTCCATTTTTTATATCAAATAGGAGTAGTGATTCTAGGGCATGTACCTGAAAGATAATATTGATTCTAGTGGATAGATTTTTTCCTTCAGTAAGTGCTAGATCATTCAAATCATTATTTAGCAACATAATAGGATTGGTATGTGGCCTACCATCAAGGTACTCATGTAAAGATATGAGCTGTGCTCTAATTAATTCGACCTTATTTGAAATATATCCTTTTTCATGGTCACCGTAGGAAATATCAAGAATATCATTGGACATTTTCGTGATATTCCATAAGCTTTTTATATATATATTATTTTCTTGAGATTTAGATAAAGCAAAACCCTGGAATACACAGGAGATAAATGCTAGTAGAACAGCAAAAAAATAAAGATTTTTATTCAATTTTGAAATCATAAGCGCTTTTACATTTACCTATACTTAATAATTAAGCTTAGAACAAATAAACAAAAATTAAGGGAGATTGAGTTGTATAAAGAACAGTACAAGGGAGTTCTTATAACAATAATACTAATAGCATTTTTAAGTGGTGCATATGTATTGTATGGCAAATATCATATATTAAACCCACAGTACAATAATATGGTCAGTTTAAATGAACAGAGAACCATATTATCTGATATTCAAGTTGAATATAATAAAATTGTACGGCTTCATAATAGTGGTCATTTGGTTACACAGAAAATATCTGAAATGCAATCTATGGTTGCCAATCTTGAAAATGTTCAGCAAGTTGGAATGTTTTTTGATAAATCAAGAATTAATAATTTAATTGATGAATTACAAGTCAGTTTACAGAAGAGTAAAGAAGCAAGTAGTGTTGTGCAGAAAAGTTTTAATAAACTATTGGGAAATTACATTGATTTGGTTGATGAAAATATTAAAGTTTATCATCATAAAAGCAATTTACATAGTCAAATGATTTTGTGGATAGTAGGGCTGTTATTTTTATGCTGTGTATTAATGTTTATTTATATTTTCATTCAAGATGACGGTCATACTGATTTAGAATATAGTGCTCTAGAACAATATTCGGATAATACTAAAATCATTAGCAGCCTTGATGCTTTAGCACAAAAAATAGAAGGATTTACTGGGGCTGAACATTGTAATAATGTGAATTTAAATGATGATTCTCAAAAAGTAAAAGGGAATCAATTTATATCAAATATATCTCATGAATTTAGAACCCCATTAACAGCAATTATAGGTTTTTCAGAATTATTGAAACATGATTCTGGCCTGGATGATGAACAAAAAAATAAAGCAGGTATTATTCATAGTACAGGATTACATCTGTTAGAAATTATCAGTGATGTCTTAGACCTTTCTAAAATTGAGTCTGGCACGATAACATTTGAAAAAAATAATATATTATTACCAAAGTTATGCCATGATGTTGAGAGCATATTATTAGTGAGATTTGACAAAGCTAAAGATATATTTAAAGTGGTTTATCATTATCCGTTACCTAATTATATTTTGGGAGATTTAACCAGAATTAAGCAGATTATTATAAACTTATGCTCGAATGCAATGAAATTCACTGAAAAAGGTAGTGTTGAAATGCATGTTGAGTATAAAGATAGGATACTATCTATTCGAGTAAAAGATTCTGGATTAGGGATCCCAAAAAATAAGCAAGAGTTAATATTTGAAGAATTTTCTCAAATTGATGATAGTAATTCAAGAAAATATGCAGGAACTGGTTTGGGCTTGCCAATATCCAAGCGTTTATGTCAGGGTATGGGGGGAGATTTAGTTTTAGTGGATAGCTTGCCACACCAAGGTAGTACCTTTAAAGCGTCAATGATCACCGAGTTGTCAGATGAATCTGAATTTTTGAACAAATTTAATGAAAAATTTGTAGAAGATAATAAAATTGCTAATATTCCGGACTTGTCTGATTTTAGTATACTTATAGCTGATGATAATGAAATTAATAAAAGCCTTGTAAAAATGTATCTTGATAAGACTGGTATAGAAATGAGTTTTGTTTCTAATGGCTTAGAGGCATATGAATATATGGTTAAAAATGAAGTAAGCATTGCACTTTTAGATATTCAAATGCCAGTGATGACTGGTATGGAAGCAATTGTCAAAATTAGAGATGCTGGCATTACTGTTCCGGTTATCGCATTTACAGCGAGTGTTACTTTTTCTGAGCTAGATGAGTATCGACGGAAAGGATTTACTGCTATTCTTGGAAAGCCTATAAACACTCAATGGTTTTATAAAATTATTCATGAAAATTTAATCAAGTAATGCGACATTATCTATGAGTGCGGTATTTTTATTATCTGTATACACTTCATTAGTCTCACTATTATGATTGAAACATACATAAATAATGTTTGTTGGAATGTTATGGTAGGATAGCGGATGGCTCATACAGTGAGCAAAAACTGAACGAATGGTGTTATCTATTTTTTGAGAAAAAGGATCTTTTAATAATGGATCTGCAATAATGTTTAATATCGCCGTGCCACCGTTTTTCAAATGTGCTCGTACGGTTTTATAATACTCTTTAGTGACTAAATGACTAGGTATTATGAGAGTTGATTGGTAGGTATCTAGAACAATGGCATCATATTTAGTAGAGGTTCTATTTAGGTATGCTCTAGCATCATCAGCAATAAATTTATGATTTAATGTTGCTCCTAAATAATTTCTTGAAATATTTAAAAGATCTTTATCAATATCAACATAGGTAACTTTATTATTAAGGTTGCCGGAATTAGTCAGAGAAAAAGCACCAGCCCCTAAAACTAAAATATCGTGATTTTTCATTTTCAAGTGTTTAGTAATTGTTTTTTTTATAAATTCAATATATGGGAACCCATTATTAGAATATTCAGCAACAAAAGATGCTGCACTATTATTAGCAATTAAAAGGTGGCCTTTAGTGTTGTATAGTTTAGCATTCTTTATAACTTGATAGTTTCCATAACTATTAGTTTTCACGAACAAACTATCTTCGATATGAATGTTTAAATAATAGCTGGCAAATATTGCAGTGAGAGCAATAGAGTTTAGAATGCTAATCCTGGGTTTAATTGTTTTACTTGAGAATAGAGCTAGAGCTATTAATAATCCGGCACTAATAGCAACAGTCCAGGCTACACCGAGATAGTTCATGAGGACAATGGTTGTTAATGTGCTGCCTAAAAAAGATCCGATAGTATTAATATGTAATACTTTGCCGCTGATTTCGCCTTTCGAGTTATTAGACTTTATTAAGTTAACCGTGATTGGTACTGTTTGGCCTAATAAAAACACTAATGGTGAGGTTATTATCAATAAATAAATTACTAAAGCTACTAATAAATGAATATTTATTTTGCTCATGATCTGGAAAAATATATCTATGAATGGATATGAAAGTCCAATAGAAATTATTAAAGCAGAAATAATAAAGTTACGGTGCAATTTGGTATATAGATTATCTTTATGTTTACCACCAACTAAATATCCATAGGCAAGAAATAGCAAAAACAGTCCGATTATTATGCTAGTAACTATTACACTATTACCAACAAATGGCATTAGTTGGCGAATAGTTAATATCTCTGTTGAAAGAGTTACAAAACCTTCAACTAAAATTATGATCCAAAGCGAAGGCACATGCATAGCAGTTCCATTTAATAGATAGTCAATATATGGAGTGATAATAAATATAGGTTAATAGTGAACTATATTACATGTCCGCAGTCAAGCAACTAACCGTGGTGATAACTATAAGATATAATTAGTGCCTTGCTTGCTTTTACTAGTGATCAAGTATGGATATGAAGATGAGATAGTTGGTTTAACATTTGAGCTATGAGAAATATTTTCTTTATATGGTAAGATTATAAATTAATATGATTAAGTGTGCTGAGTTTGTATTTTCATAAATAGGACTTCATAATGAGTGAAATTAAATTAGAAACAAATGAACTATTAACTGATAATGAATTAGAAAATAGACTTAATCTTGCTAGGGTAAATGGAGAAAAAACAAAAGAAATTGTTTTTTTATCTGGCCAATGGAGTATTAATGAATCCTCTTCTTCCCAGAGATACTGTCATGTAACTGCAAATGAAGCTGAAACTGAGGGTTCAAGGAAAAAAGTTAAATTTTCTTGTTAAATGTCCTTTTAATATAACAATGGCATGTATATCATGCCTATACGACATTAAGGTTTTGTAAAAACTCGGTCTTTATTTGCTCTGATCTAATTTCGTATTACAATTAAACTACTATAAATTATAAATAAATGTCAAAACATGTAATATCTACATTGCAATTGCAGTAATGTTAGAACTTGCACAACAAGAACAAATATAGGGTATTTGCAGTATTATTGTAGAGTTGTAATAGACAGCATAATGAATAAACAGAAATTTTATTCAAAAACAAGTAACAGCTGGAGTGACACCAATTCAAATCACAACAGATAACGAGACCGCATTATATAATGAAATTGAGAATATTTTCCATTTGCAACACACAGAGAGGGGAAATATATGAATCACCGTATAGAGCAAAATAGCCTAGGTATGAAATAACGCTACAAAGTAATGAAAGGGCCTGCAAACCCATTGTCTTTGTTCAAATATGAGTATTTTGTAATTATTAAATATAAAGTTGATAGGTGGAAAACTATTGTTTGGCGTTCATTTTGCGACTAAACTTAACAAACTGTATAATCTAAAGATAGTGAAAATATGAATCTTGATAAACTTAAATCCCAGTGGTTTGATAATGTTCGTGGAGATATCCTGGCGGGTATGGTTGTAGCTCTTGCTTTAATACCTGAGGCAATAGCTTTTTCAATTATCGCAGGAGTTGATCCAAAAGTTGGTTTATATTCTTCTTTTTGTATAGCTGTGGTTATATCTATTGTCGGTGGCAGGCCTGGAATGATATCAGCGGCTACAGGTGCAATGGCTCTGGTTATGGTATCTCTTGTGAAGGAGTACGGTCTTGAGTATCTTCTTGCAGCGACAATTTTAACCGGGATTATACAAATTATATCAGGTTGGTTGAAACTAGGTTCATTGCTGCGCTTTGTATCGAACTCTGTAGTTTTAGGTTTTGTAAATGCTTTAGCTATTCTTATCTTTATGGCGCAACTACCAGAATTTAATAATGCTGGGTGGCAAATGTACGCTATGGTAGCTGCAGGCTTAATTATAATCTATGGTTTTCCGTATATAACCACAGCTCTTCCCTCACCATTAATAGCAATTGTTACCTTAACAGTATTTAGTATCATTATGGATGTTGACTTGCGTACTGTGGGTGATATGGGACAATTACCTGATACTTTACCATTGTTTTTGCTGCCAAATGTTCCTTTTAACATGGAAACCGTGAGCATAATATTTCCATATTCGGTAACATTAGCTGCTGTAGGTTTACTTGAATCTTTAATGACATCTGTAATTATAGATGATCTAACGGATACTCCTAGTGAAAAAAATATAGAGTGCCAGGGGCAAGGTATTGCAAATATAGTTGCTGGTTGTTTTGGTGGCATGGCAGGTTGTGCAATGATTGGTCAATCAGTTATAAATGTTAAGTCAGGTGGGCGTGGTAGATTATCATGTTTATTTGCTGGTTCGTTTTTATTATTTCTAATATTGGTATTAGCGGATTGGGTAAAACAAATACCTATGGCTGCTCTGGTTGCGGTTATGATTATGGTATCTATTGGTACTTTTAACTGGGGCTCATTGTTAAATATACGAGTTAACCCTAAAGACTCAAGTTTAGTTACTTTTGTTACCGTGATAGTGGTGGTTGTTTCCCATAATCTAGCTTTAGGTGTATTTGTTGGTGTGTTGATGAGCACCATATTTTTTGCCAAAAAGGTATCACGTCTACTTATGAGTAAAACCATCATTTCAGAAGATGGTCAACATCGTACCTATAAAATTTATGGCCAGATATTTTTCGCCTCTGCAGAATATTTCACTAAAATATTTGATTTTAAAGAAGTTGTTGAAAAAGTAACAATAGATATGAAGCGGTCGCATTTATGGGATGTAACTAGTGTTGAGGCATTAGATAAGGTTGTACATAAATTTCGTCGTGAAGGAACACAAGTAGAAGTATTAGGTTTAAATGAAGCCAGTGCAACTATAGTTGAAAAACTTGGTGGATATGATAAACCTGATGCTGTAGAGATAGTAGTTAAGGATTAATAAGGTGGGATTATGAGCAAGATTATCGGATGTATAGATGGGTCGGTGTATGCTGATAGTGTCAGCTACTATAGTGCTTGGCTACATGAGCGTACAGGACTTCCAATTGAGTTATTACATGTTGTAGCTCCACACTCAGAGATTGTAGTAAGAGGGGATCTGAGTGGTCAGATAGGTGTAAGTTCAAATAGTAACTTATTAGAAAAGCTTACTAAAATAGATGAAGAGCACGGTAAGCTAGAGCAAAGCAAAGGTAAGCTTATGCTTGATCATGCACAACAAGAGTTAACCAATAAGGGCATAGAAGCACTGCAAGCAAAACAGCTGCGAGGTTCTGTAGTTGCAACTATAGAAGAAAATGAAAAGGATGCTCAAGTACTAGTAATAGGAAAGAGAGGTGAGCATCATCAGTATTCGCAAAATAATTTGGGTTCTAATTTGGAAAAAATAGCACGGCGGATCCATAAACCATTATTTATAACAACAGAACAAATAAAGCCAATTGAGAAATTTTTAGTGTGCTACGATGGCAGCCCTTCTGCGAATAAGGCTATAAATTATATTGCTAAAAGTTCAATGCTTAAAGGTATTGAATGTCATCTGTTAAAAGTTGACGAAGCCACAGAATCTGCGTGTAAACTACTAGAAGAAGCTAAAAGTAAACTTGAAGATGTAGGGTTTAAGGTTATATCATCACTACAGCAAGGGAAATTAATTGATGTGGTAATGCATGAATATATACATACTCATGTTATTGATTTGTTGGTTATGGGGTCTTATGGGCACTCAAAAATCAGAAGCTTTTTTTTAGGAAGCACTACGACAACACTTATTCAAAAAACGGATATACCTTTGTTGTTATTTAGAAAAGATATCTAGAAGCTAGTATGTCTAGATATACTTCGTGGAAAATTAATCGTTCCCGTCAAAACCGAGTCAATGATAATTGAGATTTGTACTGTTCTTGATACTTTATGTTGCATTTTCAACAAACCATTATATTCTTTAAGTTTAGGTGTAATTAACCTGAGACACTGGGTTATGAATTTATTTTTCCTTTTAAATAATGCCTTGTCTTTTTAAAGGTTGTGCAAAATACAATTTTAAATTCTTTTATTGCATTACATCGTGATTTTATACCTCGGTGGTTTTGCTCTGTAATCTCATTAGGAAATTCAATAAATGCAAATTTAGTTTCTGTTCGTTCATTGTATAATTTGAGCTTATTTTATTGCGATTTCAGACTTGGTTTTGATGAAACCGCTTAGGTTAATATCATTATTATTTGTTGTTATCGCTTTGTCCAGGAAAGGGTAGATAATGGGATCAATATTATATTGAGTGCCATTTATTACTATAGTGCGTGCATTTAGGTCAATATCTTGCAAAGGAACCCAGGCAGCTAATTCAATTTCGTCAGTGTCTTCTGGTTGAAGCATAGGAAGATCTTTTGATGAAATGATTCCATGGAAAATCGCAGCGATAAGATTAGATGATTCATTGAGATCAGCAATATTCCACTTGATTAGAGAGCCATCTGCTTCATATTTTTTTAAATCCAAACCTGTTTCTTCGCGTAATTCTCTAAAAGCTGTATCTACCAGATTCTTATCTTCATGATAAGATTTTTTCTCTCTTAGGTTCCTGTTGTTATACTTTTTCATCTCTAGTTCATATGCTGATGTTGCACTTATGGGGGTACCCATTAGATTAGATTTATATATATTAAGCTCTGCTTTTTCATATACTATATGAGGTACTTTAGACTGATAAGTTGAATTGAAAAAACCAGCAGGAACACCACACAGAAGAATTTTTTCACCTTGTTGATATTTTGGCTCTACTATCATTAATAGTCTTAAATCACCTGTTGTGATATGTCTATGCATAAGAATAACAGCTGAGCCACTTATTCTTGTTTTCTCTGGTGACCACCAAATACTACCTAAATTATTTTCCAATTCATAAAGTTGAGGCATGAAATTGGCTCTGTTATCCCAATTAGCTATCAAGTTATCCGTAACGGTGTGTTTATTAGCGGTAGTTGTACCAATGAAAATACCGAAGCT